>Ga0207891_1000172_pt1 | contig 55326 bp, 56 predicted proteins | sample LinPmetageLP50_FD_184061 | JGI IMG/M metagenome (GOLD analysis project Ga0207891, IMG submission 184061) | Marine viral communities from the Pacific Ocean - LP-50 (SPAdes) | ecosystem: Environmental > Aquatic > Marine > Oceanic | place: Pacific Ocean | collected 2011-08-27 | reverse complement strand
AGAATGTGCTCGTAGAGGGTGCACTGATCCAACGTTGATCCCCATCCATTGAGTTAATCGGATGCGACAACAGTGACCAAAAGCAGCAGGAAAATAAAGGGTTACCCACCATAATAAGTGAAGAGCCATATAAAAACAGCATGGAGGCTGAATTAATGATCTTGGATGTACCACCAAAGTTACCAGACACTCCTACCCGCTTCATGGACCAGCTACGGGCACTGATCCGCAGCCGGAATCTGGCCTACAAAACCGAACAGACCTACTGTCACTGGATCAAACGCTTCATCCGTTTTCATGGCATGCAGCACCCTTCCACCTGCTCTGCAAAAGAGGTGGAGCAATTTTTGTCGCATCTCGCGGTGCAACGCAACAACAGTGTAAGCACGCAACGAACGGCTCTGAACGCCATCGTTTTTCTTTTCCGAGAGTTCCTGGAACAGCCGCTGGAAGAGCTGTCATTTGAAATGGCAAGAAAACCGCAGCGTTTGCCCACAGTCTTTACTCATGACGAAGCCAAGGCAGTGATAAGTCATCTGAATGGGCCACCCCAACTGGTGGCACGTTTGATGTACGGCTCAGGCCTACGTATTAACGAAGCCTTGAGGCTTCGGGTAAAAGATGTGGATTTTGGGATGCAGCAGATCATTGTTCGTAGCGGCAAAGGCAATAAAGATAGAACAACACTTCTGCCGGACTCCTTATTAGAACCGCTGAAGCTACAAATCGAGGCTTGCCTGATTCAGCACAAACAGGATCTGGCCAGTGGCCATGGTGAGGTCTACATGCCATTTGCACTGAATCGCAAATACCCGAGCGCCGGCAAGGAGCCTGCTTGGCAATATCTGTTTTCGGCCGCCAGGTTATCGATGGATCCTCGCAGCAATGTCCTTCGCAGGCATCATATGCTGGATCGCGGCGTCCAACGCGCCATTGGTGTTGCCATCCGCGACGCGGGTATTTACAAACAGGCGAACAGCCATGCGCTGCGTCATAGCTTTGCTACCCGGCTACTGGAAGCCGGCTACGATATCCGTACCATTCAAAAGCTGCTTGGCCATGCAGATGTGCGCACCACCGAAATTTACACCCATGTTGTTCGCAAAGGCGGATTCGGCGTCCGCAGCCCTGTCGATGACGGTTTCTAGCTTTCCCAGTTGCTCGACGGTATCCGCTGCAGGTGGATGTGGCTGATCAGCCGGATGGTGGGGCGAACCAGAAACTGGAAACTGCCAATAATGAACATCCAGATGGCCGCTTTTTCGTATTCCGGGTACAGGAACAGGATGCTGCCCAGAAGAAACCAGATAGCAATGAAGAAGTCGTTAACGATGCTGATCAACTCGTAGCGGCGGCGAATGATCAGTTCCTCATGCCCGAATTTTAAGGTCAGAGGGCTGTCTGTGCGGTCTTCAACCATGGTAAATCCTATTTCCCAAGGGGGCGGTCTGAAATCCGGAAAGCGCTTCAACGCCATGTTTCAAAAGAATTTAAAGGAAGATAGCACACATACGGAAAGCGTTCCTCGATCAGATTTACCGGCCAGCTCTTGACACTTTGACCCTCCGTACATAATATACGCGCCGCTTCCTTTGGTGAAGCGATGGCAAGGTAGCTCAGTTGGTTAGAGCACAGCACTCATAATGCTGGGGTCGGCGGTTCAACTCCGCCCCTTGCTACCATTATTCGAAAAAGGCCGCGATTCACGTCGCGGCCTTTTTTTATTTCCGGGCAACGAAACTTTCTACGCCCTGCCTCTGGGGAGACACCTCATGAGAACGACTGGTGACAGAATCCGCCAAGCGGTTTCCTTCGAAATTATTGGCCTGCTGATTTCCGTTCCCCTTGCGGCCTTTGCCTTTGGTTATTCTCTTGAAAAAACCGGCGTGCTCGGGCTCATTGGCGCAACCTTGGCCACGGTGTGGAACTACATCTTCAATCTGGGCTTTGACCACACGCTAAAACGGTTGACGGGCTCAACACGCAAATCCTTCAAACTTCGTTTGCTGCACGCATTCAGTTTTGAGCTGGGCCTGCTGACGGCCTTCCTTCCGATTATTGCCTGGTGGATGGAGATCGAGTTGCTGGAGGCGCTCGTGTTGGATATTTCGTTTGCGCTGTTCTATCTCGTGTACGCCTTTGTGTTCACCTGGTGCTACGACACCCTCTTCCCGGACCCGGACTCAGTCGCCCCGTCAAGGCGGTAGCTGGAGATTATCGAATCCATATTATTTTCCGGTATGTCTCGATTGCATACCGTTATAAACCCCGCCAAATCTATATGGCATACTGACGTCCGAACCCAACAACGCCAATTGTTCATTCGCAAGGAAGTTACTATGAAATTCGAGACGCTCGCCCTTCACGCCGGCTTCAAAGGCGATCCGACCACCAAGGCGGCCACGACACCGATCTACCAGACCACGTCCTACACGTTTGACGACACCCAGCACGGTGCAGACCTGTTCAACCTGAAGGTTGCGGGCAACATTTACACCCGGATCATGAACCCGACCAACTCGGTACTTGAAGAGCGCATGACCGCCCTTGAAGGCGGCGTGGGCTCGCTCGCTGTTGCATCTGGCATGTCTGCCATTACCTATGCACTGCAAACCATTTGCCGGGTTGGCAATAACATCGTCAGCACCAGCCAACTGTATGGAGGCACCTACAACCTGTTTGCCCACTCCTTGCCCAACCAGGGTATTGAGTGTCGCATGGTTCGCCACGACGATTTCGATGCGATCGAAAAAGCCATCGATGACCAGACCCGCGCGCTGTTCTGCGAGTCCATTGGCAACCCGGCTGGCAACGTAGTGGATATTGCCCGTTGGGCCGAAGTTGCTCACAAGCATGGCATTCCACTGATTGTCGATAACACCGTGGCAACACCCTATATCTGCCGCCCGTTTGAACACGGCGCAGACATTGTTGTGCACTCCCTCACCAAATACATTGGCGGCCACGGCACCACCGTAGCCGGCATCGTTGTGGATTCCGGCAAGTTCGACTGGAAAGCCAACGGCGCGAAATTCCCGATGATGAACGAGCCAGATCCGTCCTACCACGGCGTGGTTTACACCGAAGCCCTGGGCGCTGCTGCGTTTATCGGTCGCTGCCGCGTTGTGCCGCTGCGTAACACCGGCTCTGCCCTCTCGCCGTTCAACTCGTTCCTGATCATGCAGGGCCTGGAAACTCTGGGGCTGCGCATGGAGCGCCACTGCGAGAACGCCGAAAAGGTTGCCAATTTCCTGCAGGATCACCCTGCAGTAGAGTGGGTAAACTATGCGGCTCTGGCGAACAGCCCGTTCAAAGCCACTTGCGACAAAATCTGCGGCGGCAAGGCTTCTGGCATCGTGAGTTTCGGCATTAAAGGCGGACGCGACGCAGGCGCCAAATTTATTGATGCGCTCGATCTGATCTACCGCCTGGTGAACATTGGTGATGCCAAATCATTGGCCTGTCACCCTGCAACCACGACGCATCGTCAGCTGAACCCGGAGGAGCTCAAGAACGCAGGCGTAAGTGAAGACCTGGTGCGCCTGTCCATCGGTATTGAGCACATCGACGACATACTGGCCGACATTACCCAGGCGCTGGAAAAAGCCCAAGCTTGATTAGCCTCAACCGGGTACGACGAAAGTCGTGCCCGGTATCCCTCTGCCCCCCTTCCAGCACCTCGTGATTGCCCTTACCTGCCTTGTAACTGCCCCGCCAGCCGATTATTCTCTAAAGTTCCCTTTAGTCTTAATGAGAGTCCGGTTGCAATGAGCGAAAGCGCAAAGCCCCGCGTCACCAGTGGTTCCAAATTCCGCAACGAGCATGGTTTTTCGGCCATCAAGGATGGCGTGAAGCGCTCAGCAAAACACGAGTCGGTAACGGTTGACCGCAAGCCCAAATGGCTGAGAGCACGCATGCCGGGTGGCGAACGCTTTGAAGCCGTGCGCAAAAACGTTACCGAAAACCGGGTGAGCACCGTATGTCAGGAATCTCATTGCCCCAACATTGGCGAGTGCTGGACCGCCGGCACCGCAACTATCATGGTGATGGGTTCGGTATGCACCCGCGCCTGCCGTTTCTGCGCGGTGGATACTGGCAACCCCAATGGATGGCTGGACAAAGACGAGCCGGAGAACACAGCCAAATCCGTGGAGCTCATGGGGCTGCGCTACATTGTGCTTACCTCGGTAGACCGGGACGACCTGGATGATGGCGGCGCCGCCCATTACGCCGCCTGCGTCTCAGCGATCAAGAAGCGCACACCCGACGTTGCGGTGGAAGCACTGACGCCAGACTTCGATGCAGTGATGTCTGATGTGGAAAAGGTGCTGGATTCGGGCCTTGAAGTATTTGCGCAGAACGTGGAAACCGTGGAGAGACTGACGCGCCGCGTACGTGACCCTCGTGCCGGTTACCAGAAAACGCTCAGCGTGCTGGCCCATGCCAAACAGTACCGCCCCGATGTGCTCACCAAAACCAGCCTGATGCTGGGCCTGGGCGAGACCGAAGAAGAAATTCTGGCCACGATGGACGACCTGCGCGCCATTGGCGTGGACATCCTGACGCTGGGCCAGTACCTCCGGCCCACACCCAATCACTTACCGGTAGAGCAGTATGTAACACCGGAAGCGTTCAACCGGTATCGCGAGATCGGTCTTGAGAAGGGTTTTATGGAGGTGCCTTCCGGCCCGATGGTTCGCTCGAGTTATCGCGCCGACAGAGTATTCGACAAGAACAACCTGGGGCTCGCGGTGCCCGAAGTGCCTGCCGCCTCAAACGCCATGCAGATTCCCGTAAAATCCCTGGACTGAGTCGCCATGCTAACGCTGCTGAGAAACGCCCGGCTGAAGTACAAGTTCTGGCTGCTGAACGTCCTTGTGCTTGTCGTTCTTTGTTTGCTGGCGTTTTACGCCATGCACACCATTGCCAGCCACACCGGAGAAAGCTTCTCCAGCGTATTCAGCAATACAGCAGCAGGCTTTGCTCTTGTAGTCGCCTTGCTCATGGCCGTGGAAATGGCTGGCTCCCAGCTATTGATTTCATTTATTGAGCGACATATCAACCGCCTGAAAGACACCATGGTGCAGGTGCAAAGCAGTGGCAACCTGAGCCGGCGGGCAGATATAAATTCCAGCGACGAAATCGGCGAAATGGCACAGGCATTCAACGCCATGCAGGATCGCACCGTTGGCGTCGTGCGGAGCATGAAACAAGCGATTGAGCGGCTGAACAGTGAGGCTCAAGCATTAACTGTCGCAGCGGATACGCGACGCGATGATCTGAACCGGCAGCAAGCGAACGCCGATCGCTCAACAGAAGTCATCGAGCAGATGTTGCAGAGTTTTGTCGGCATTGCTGAGCAAGCTGGTATCGCCAAAACGCTTTCCCATGAAGCCCGGGAAACGGCGATGTCAGGAAGCGAACGTGTTGGCCGCAGCGCTGACAGCATTCGCACACTGGCGACAGCGGTTCGCAACTCCGCAAGCAGCGTCGAGGTTCTGGCGGAAAACAGCCATGAAATCGGACAGGCTATTACCGAAATCCGGGGCATTGCCGAGCAGACCAACCTGTTGGCGCTGAATGCAGCTATAGAAGCCGCAAGAGCGGGCGAACAGGGGCGAGGCTTTGCCGTCGTGGCTGATGAAGTTCGCAACCTGGCGCAAAGAACTCAAGACTCCACCGGCCAGATTCAGGACACGATAGATCGCCTGCTTAAAACCATGGAAGCCGCGGTGCAGCAAATGACCGGCAGTTCAGTTGAAGCAAGCCGTTGCGTGGAAGAATCGGAAGAGGGGCGCAACGCGTTGGAAGCGATTAACACGGTGGTAGGCCGGATTGATCAGACGAATGAAGAAATTGCCAACGTCTCCGCGAAGCAGGCTGCGGGAACGGACGACGTGCTTGCTAACGTGCAGGGTATTCGTGAAGCCACCCAGAGCATGGTTGTTCAGCTGGGAGAGAGTGCTGACATGAGCCGGCGCCTGAAGCACCTGATCGACTCTCTGGAAGAAGCCGCCTCGAACGTCACCGTGGACTGAGGCGGCCACTTTACAGAGCCGTTAAAGTCGCAGAGAGCTTATTGCCCCTGCTGCATTTGACGCTGTTGCTGCATTTGCTGGCGCATCTGCTGCATCTTCTTGTCCAGCTCGTCGCGCTGCTCCTGAGTAAACACGCTGTCTACTTTGGCCTGCATAAGGGTTGAAAGCGCGGCAATCTCGCCGGTCACATCACCCAGATCCTCGCCGTGTTCGCGAATGGCATCTTCATCGTAATCCGCTTTGATTTCACTCTGCATTTGCTGTTGCAGGGCACGCGCCTCTTCACGCAGCGTTCCAATCTCACCCTCCATTTCATCAAGAATGCCGCGAATCTCTTTTTGCTGATCCTCCGACAACCCTACCATCTGTGCGAGCTGGGCAACCTGATCCGGCTGACCACCCGCTGCTTGCTGGGCCAATGCCGGGGCTGACAGGCTCAATGCAACAAGGGCGATACCGAACAGTTTTGCGAGTTTCATAGAAATCTCCGTTAACGATTTAGTTGAGCGATTTCGTACACCCTAAAACATCCCGCACCTGTTTTTCACCCCGGTACCCCTTCTTTTTGTACATGTTGTGCGCCATATCCTCCTGGAACCCGCCACACGAGTGTATTGAAACAAATGTGAAAGTTTGGTCATTCCCCTTCATAATGATGCGGTTAAAACACCGCCGGAGCGTAAAAGATGGCTATTAACTGGTTTCCAGGGCACATGCACAAAGCCCGCAAGGAGATCAAAAAGATCATGCCTCAGATGGATCTCATCATTGAGGTACTCGATGCACGTATTCCTTTCAGCAGCGAAAACCCGCTGGTGCCCGAGCTGCGTGGGGAAACACCGCTAATCAGAGTCCTTAACAAGCGCGACCTGGCCGATCCGGAGATCACTGCAAAGTGGCAAACATGGCTGGAGAAAGAACGCGGCGTACGAACCATCACCCTCACCCATAATCAACGCGGTGAGGCACTGGATATCCTGCGCCTGGCCGGCGAAATGACGCCCAACCACGATCGTCAGAAAAGCGCCCTGCGGGTTATGATTCTGGGGATACCCAACGTCGGCAAGTCCACTCTGATCAACACCCTGGCCGGGCGCCCAGCCACAAAAACCGGCAACGAGCCGGCCGTGACCAAATCGCAGCAAACCATCAAGCTGCCGGACAACATCCTTCTTTACGACACCCCCGGCTTTCTGTGGCCGAAGCTCTCACCCGAAGCTTGCGGCTACCGGCTGGCGATTACCGGAGCCATTCGCAGCTCTGTACTGGATTTCGAAGATATCGCCCTGTTTGAGGCCGACTATCTACGGGAAGCCTACCCGGAGTTGATAAAAGCGCGTTACGGTTTTGATGAACTGCCCGTGGATGGCTTGGCCGTGATGGATGGTATCGCCGCCAAGCGCCACTTCCTGGGCCGTGGTGGTGTGCCCGACCTGAACAAGGTCTCTGAAGTACTGCTCAATGAGTTTCGTGCCGGTACCCTGGGGCGGATTTCTCTGGAAACCCCAGAGAAGGTTGAACGTGAAATTGAGGAAGCTGCTGCAGCCGAAGCTGAAAAAGAAGCTAAACTCAGAGAGAAGAAGGCCGCTTCCAAAGCAATCCATTCTGGCCGCCGCCACTGAAGGAGAACACTATGAGACGAGTCGTCGTCACCGGCATGGGTATCATTTCGTGCCTCGGAAACTCTCTTGATGAGGTTCATGCAAGCCTCAGGAACGGGGCCTCGGGCATCCGCTTCAACGAAACATACAAAGAGATGGGGTTTCGCAGCCTGGTTTCTGGTTCTCCGACAGTCGATACCACCGTTATTGACCGTAAAATGCGACGGTTCATGGGCCCTTCTGCCATGTATAGTTACCTCGCCATGGAGCAGGCAATTGCACAGGCGGGCCTGAGCGAAGAACAGATCTCCAACGATCGCACGGGGCTGATTGCCGGTTCAGGCGGCTCCTCCTGTTCAAGCCAGGTGGAAGCGACCGACATCATGCGTGCCAAAGGCGTGAAACGCATCGGCCCCTACATGGTGCCTCGTATCATGACCAGCACGGTTTCAGCTTGCCTGGCAACGGCTTACAAGATCCGCGGTGTGAACTACTCCATGTCCTCTGCCTGCGCTACCAGTGCGCACTGCATTGGTCACGCCATGGAGCAGATTCAGAGCGGCAAGCAGGACATTGTTTTCGCCGGTGGTGGTGAGGAAGAAGACTGGAGCCTCACCATGATGTTTGATGCCATGGGCGCGCTTTCCACCAAATACAACGATGCACCTGAAACCGCATCTCGTCCGTTCGATTCCGGGCGGGATGGCTTTGTGATCGCCGGTGGTGGCGGCATGGTGGTGCTTGAAGAACTGGAGCATGCCAAGAAGCGTGGCGCCAACATTCTTGCAGAACTCACGGGCTACGGTGCCACTTCAGATGGTTACGATATGGTGGCGCCCTCTGGCGAAGGAGCCCAGCGCTGCATGAAGCAGGCGATGGCTACCGTTCGTAACAAGATTGATTACATCAACGCCCACGGCACCAGCACCCCGGTGGGCGATTTAGCCGAGATGGGCGCCGTGCAGAAAACCTTTGGTGCAGATATTCCCGCCCTTTCATCCACCAAATCTCTTTCAGGGCACTCACTCGGCGCTGCAGGCGTACATGAGGCCATTTATTCCCTGTTGATGTTGCAGCACGGCTTTATTGCCGGCACTGCTAACCTCTCCTCGGTAGATGAGGCCATTGCTAATATGCCACTGGTGGGCCCTCAGAGCCGGGAAGCAAAGCTTGATACGGTTATGTCCAACAGCTTCGGCTTTGGCGGAACAAACGCGTCTCTGGTGTTCGAGAGACTGCCGGCCTGATGGCTATCGAGGCGGGGTTTGGCTCTGCGGCCCCGCCTCTTTTTCTGCTATATGCACATCTCCTTAAGTTTTGTCATTGGCAAAGTGGCGCTCGCGTATTAAAGTACCTATTGATTTGCATCAATTTGGATGGTTATCCGCAATGGCCCAAGCACTCAGATTTCGCCAGGCTCCCTCTCCCCTGAAAGCTTCCTGCCATCAGTGCAGCCTTAGCAATCTTTGCTTGCCACTCGCTGTTCAGGATAACGATCTGGACAGCCTGGAAGACATCGTTCAACAGGGTCGCATTTACAATCGCGGCGAACACATTTTTGATCAGAGTACGCAGTTTCGTTCGTGTTTTGCTGTGAAGAGCGGTTCGATCAAGACATCCATTATTACCGAAAGCGGTGAAGAACAGGTCACAGGCTTCTTCATGCCTGGTGAGATTGTCGGCCTGGACAGTATGAGCGGCGAAGCGTATGCCTGCACAGCCAAGGCTCTGGAGCGCACCAGCGTGTGCGAGTTCCCGGTAGAAAAGCTGGAAGAACTCACGGGCAGGCTTCCCGACCTGCAGCACCACATGTACCGCCTGATGAGCCAGGAAATCCAGAACAGTCATCAGCTCGCGATGCTGTTGAGCAAAAACACGGCCGAGGAGCGCATTGCATCCCTGCTTCTGTCGCTGTCCAGCCGTTTCCAGCGCCGTCGCATGTCGCCCACGAACTTCAGCCTGCCGATGGCAAGAAATGACATAGCCAACTTCCTGGGGCTCGCTGTTGAAACCGTCAGCCGTGTTTTTACCCGCTTCCAGAATCAGGGCATCATCCGTGCGCGGGGCCGGGAAGTAGAGCTGCTGGATGTTGAAGCACTGCAACTGGTAACCCGGGAGTTTTCCCGCCAGGGCTGCCAGCAATAGATTGGATTTTCTGAAAACGCCCGCCGCTATGCGGCCGGCGTTCGGGCCTCTACCTGCTTCGCCTCGCCCCTCAGTATTGCCAACTCATCAACCAGCCCGGAGCGCCAGGGAAACTGCTTGATGCCAAACGTATTGCGGATTTTTGTGCAGATGAGCGTGGTATTTGGCGGCTCCAAAGCACCCCATACCGGCATGTCATCCACCACATGAAGGCTTTCCGGTATTCCCGGTAAGCCGGCAATCGCCAGGCCGAGCTCATACAGACTGATTTCCTCGGCGCCGGCATACTGGAATGTCCCCCACACTTCGGCCCCACAATCCAGCTGTTGGATAACGGCGGTCATGACCCGCGCAAGATCTCTCACAGACACAGGCTGGCCCACACACCGCCCAGGCAAGGCCAACGCGTCAGTCGATGCGGTGCTGGCCTGAACCTTCCGAATAAAGCGGCTCAGGCTCCAGCCGGTACGTAATATAATGTGCCGGGGCAAGAGCGTGCGTAATGCCTGCTCGCACTCCCACTGCCAGTTGCCCAGCTCATTTACCGGCTGGCCGGGATTGGAAGCGATGTAGCCACTCTGTTTGCGGCCATCAAACACATAACATGAAGACAACTGGAACAACGCCATACCCCTGTCGCGGGCATACTCCGCGATGGCCACCGGCAAGGAAAACGCAGCTCTGTGAGTACCCTCAGGATCCAGCTCAGCGGCTTCCGGGTCTGCCAGCCATAGTGCATTGACGATCAGATCAGTGTCTTCCGGGATCCAGCTTTCCAGCGCGCTGAGATTGGCGCTGGCAGGGTTACTGACCAGCAAGGGGCTAACATGCAAAGATGTCTCTCTGAGACGCTCGAGCAGGACTTTGCCCAAGGGGCCATAATCGTGAACGACAAGTACATGCACTAGGGTTCAATGCCTCCGGATATTACTGATATGACACGCCATGGGCATCCTGCCGGCCAATGGCTTCCCGCAACTGCTTTGTAAAATAATTGCACGTCAAGATGCCGGCAACAGCAGCACCTTTGTATACATTTCAGAAGCATACAACAACAGGGATCGCCATGCTGAAACAACACAGCCACATTGTTGCACCTATTCCCGACGAGCTACGCACTCGCGCCCTTTATACTGTGGAGGAGCTGCGTGAGCGCGGCAAAGCCGACAAAGAGGCAGTCGACAAACTCTACAATCTGATCGTGGAATTGACCGACGCAGGCCTGGATTTCTTTTTCATGGAACCACTTCGGCGTCTTAGGGCCAGCAACATGATGCTGGGCATGGCCAGGGTAGGCATCAGCAGCATGCTCAAAGGCAGTAAAATGGTCGTCCACAAAGTGCTCAAAAAACTCGATGACCGCAGTCTGGCCTCTATTCTCGATTTCATCGAGGAAATCATTCATCAGCCTGAAGATGCCTGAGCACACTATCGGCAGATACGAGGAACCCTGCTGGTGATACCCGTCAGCAACTCATAAGAAATGGTGCCAGCACAGCTGGCCACTTCATCCACCCCAACGGTGCGCCCCCAGAGCTCAACCAGATCACCCTCCCGGGCCTCCGGCGCATTGCTCAGATCCACCGCCAGCATATCCATGGACACCCGGCCAATCAGCCGGATACGGCGACCACCAATTGCGGCCGGTGTGTCGGTGCCAGCATGGCGGGGATAGCCGTCTCCGTATCCGATAGCCACCATACCCATCCGGATGTCGCGTTCTGCCACCCAGGCCGCCCCATAACCGACGCTCTCACCGGCCCTGACAGTCCGGGTGGTTATCAAAGGCGCCTCAAGGGTCATCACAGGCTCAAGACCAAGCTCGGGACCTGTCTTGCCGACTATGGGTGAGCCGCCGTAAAGCATGATGCCCGGGCGACTCCAGTCAAACAGTGATTGGCCGGGAATAAAGTGAGCCGCAGAATTGCCCACGCTTTTCATCAGCGAGGGCCAGGGCGCGGTCGCCGTTTCAAAGATGGCTGTCTGGGCAGACGTCATTGTGCTCTCGGCATCGTCGGCGCAGGCAAAGTGGCTGACGAAGCCCTGAAGCCGGGAAAAAGCGTTCATTTTCTCGAGCCTGGCCATAACAGCCGGGAGGTCATCGGACCGAAAGCCAAGGCGGTTCATGCCGGTGTTAACCTTCAGCCAGAAGTCTGGCAGGTAACTACCCTGCTCCAGCCACTGCAACTGGTGCTCGCCATGCAACACCGGCTCGAACTGATTTTTTACGCAATCCGCCAGATCATCCGCAGCATGCACACCCTGAAGCAATACCACCGGCTGAGGATGGCCTGCGACACGAATAGCAAAAGCTTCTTCAATGCAGGCAACGGCGTATTTGGGCGCTATATCCGCCAGGGCGGATGCAATACGGGCAATACCATGGCCATAGCCATCAGCCTTCACAACAGCCATAACCCTGGCATTGCCCGCACGCTCGCAAGCTGTGCGATAGTTGGTGCGCAGGGCATCCAGATCAATGTGAGCAGTTGTGCTGCGCGGCATCAGTATTCACCATAGTCGCCGTAGTCACCGTGGGCGAGATCTTCAAACTTAGTGTATTTGCCGATAAACGCCAGACGAATCGTCCCAATTGGACCATTACGCTGCTTACCGATAATAATCTCGGCAATGCCCTTATCCGGCGTATCCTCGTTGTATACCTCATCACGGTACACAAACATGATAACGTCGGCATCCTGCTCAATCGCACCCGACTCCCGCAGGTCCGAGTTGATCGGGCGTTTGTTCGGGCGCTGCTCAAGGCTCCGGTTTAGCTGCGAGAGCGCTACAACAGGGCAACTGAGTTCTTTCGCAATGCCCTTCAAAGACCGGGAAATTTCGGAGATCTCCGCCGTCCGGCCTTCGGTGTTACCTGGCACCCGCATCAACTGCAGATAGTCCACCATTATCAGGCCAATTTTACCGTCGTTCTCACGCGCAATTCGCCGCGCCCGGGAGCGCAGTTCAGTAGGACTGAGGCCGGGAGTGTCATCAATATACAACGGCTTGTCTTTAAGCAGGCTGACGGCAGAAGTCAGCCTGGGCCAGTCATCTTCCTCAAGCTTTCCGCCGCGTACTTTGCTTTGATCAATACGGCCAAGAGACGAAAGCATACGCATGGCCAACGCATCTGCCGGCATCTCCATACTGAATACCAGAACCGGAGTGCCCGTGCTGATCAGCGCATTCTCGACAATGTTCATGGCGAATGTGGTCTTACCCATAGAGGGTCGACCCGCCACGATGATGAGATCGGCCGGCTGCATACCCGACGTTTGGTCATCCAGATCTCTGAACCCGGTGGTAAGCCCCGTTGTCTGCTCACCAGATTCGAACAGCTCCTCGATGCGACTCAGTGTTTTGGTCAGAATCGGGTTAATGGACTGCGGGCCGGAACCTTCTTTAACCCTGGACTCAGCGATCTGGAATACGTTTCGCTCAGCTTCATCCAGAATCTCATTACTGTTGCGGCCCAGGGGGTTAAAAGCAGAGTCTGATATTTTCCCGGAAACCTCCACAAGCTGCCTGAGGATCGAGCGCTCGCGAACAATCTCGGCGTAGGCACGAATATTGGCAGCGCCCGGCGTTTTCTCTGCCAGCTCAGCAAGATAAGACAGCCCACCGGCATCCTCAATATCACCGGCCCGCTCCAGAAACTCAGCCAGGGTGACCACGTCCAGCGGTTCGTTCTCGCTGGCAAGGCGCTCTACCGCACCAAAAATCAGCCTGTGATCCTGACGATAGAAGTCCGCTGCGGAGATTATCTCGGTAATTTCATCAAACCGCCGGTTGTCCAGCATCAGGCCACCCAGCACCGCCTGCTCCGCTTCAACGGAGTGAGGGGGCACCTTGATTCGGCTGGTTTCTGGATCAGTACTCGCGGGCTTCAGATTAGGCTTGGCCATGAACATATCTTCAGTTAAGCATCGTCACCACGACAGTGTATGTGGAATGTCGCAGCGATGGGAGGGGGTTACTGGATGCTGACAGCATACCAGAAAGCAACAGGCCCGAAAGCCGTAAAACGGTTCGGGCCTGTCGGTTTGGCTGGCATTGAACTCCAAAGAGCTCACGGCAAGCCACCAGCGTGTTACAGAGTAAGAAACTTACTCGGCAACAACCGCCAGCTTAACAGTCACTTCAACGTCAGAGTGCAGCTGAAGTTCGATTTCGTACTCACCGGTCGTCCGCAGCGGGCCTTCCGGAAGACGAACTTCGCTCTTCTCAACGTCGGTACCCGCAGCAGTGATTACGTCTGCAATATCGCGAACACCGATGGAGCCGAACAGCTTGCCTTCGTCACCCGCTTTAGAGGTAACTGTGAAGGATGCACCTTCCAGAGCCTCAGCGCGCGCCTGAGCCGTTGCCAGCTTGCCGGCTGCAGCTTTCTCAAGCTCAGCACGACGCTCTTCAAACGCCTTCAGGTTTGCTTCGGTGGCAGGCGCAGCCTTACCGTACGGAAGCAGGTAATTACGGCCGTAACCGGATTTAACTTTTACCTTGTCGCCCAGGGTGCCAAGGTTTGCTACTTTCTCGAGCAGAATAACTTCCATCTCGTTAACCTCTTCGTGCTTTATTCAGCCGGCCCGGCAGGCTTTATTCGCCCCCGGATATCCAGCCAGCTATCCACAAATGCCAGAACCACTAACAGAATCATCAGGCTTGGGCCCAGAAGAACCAGCGCAACATAGAACATTGCAAGCCACTGGCCGCTCAGATTTTTACGTCCGACAATGCCATGAATCAGTGCAAGACCCGCCAAAAACATCGGCGTTCCGGCTACCCATACCAGTAACATGGAGTTCAGCCCGAGAAACGGACCTACAACCATGGTGGCGGCAAAGACCGCAGCAATAGCGGGAGACAACTTCAGACCATGGAATTCCGTACGGAAACCGCCGGGATTATACAATCCCGCCTGCCATGATCTGGCCAGCATTGTCATGCCCAAGCCTACTGCCAGATAACTGCCCGCCATACTGGCGTTCATGGTGTCCCGTATAACCGTCTCAAGATCACTCCCGAGCGTACGAGCCACTTCAGCATTGTACTGTTCGTAAAAACCGACCCCGGCGCGAACGAGCTCGTCCAGCAAACCGGGATACATCATGGGCAACGTAAGCCCCATAACGATCGCCAGAAAGCTCCCTCCTAAAAGGGCTCTTTCCCAGGACAGCGTTGTTCTGAGCAATGACGCCATCAGCATCACTTGCAGCAAAACCGCCAAGGCTGTCGGATCACCTCCAAACACACCCCAGCCAAGCGCTGGAAGTAATGCCCAGAGTCCAATAGTAAGCCCCTGACTGATGCCAAGCCTGAGAATAACCAGGCCGACAACCGCTGCGCCAATCCAGAACAGCAAGGGTACCGCAGTTGTTACTGCTGCTACTCCGCTGGCCTGAAGGGGACCGCGCATTACAAATTGTGCCAGTGCACGCATGGTCCCAAGTCCTGTCTATCTGTTACTTAGTTATCGTGGCTGTCCGAGTACGGCAGCAGTGCCAGAAAGCGGGCCCGCTTGATAGCGGTTGCCAGCTGACGCTGATAACGTGCTTTGGTGCCAGTGATACGGCTGGGCACGATTTTGCCGGTTTCAGTGATGTAGCCTTTCAGGGTGTCCAGATCCTTGTAATCGATCTCTTTAACACCTTCTGCCGTGAAACGGCAGAACTTGCGACGTCTGAAAAAACGAGCCATAACGTAACTCCTCAACTCCGGTTAATTACTCTTCTTCGTCCTGGGTTTCAGCTTTCTGACTGTCATCTTGACTGTCGTCTTGACGGTCATCAGATTCAGCTGAACGACGTGGGCGATCATCTCCGCCGGAACGACGGTCCTCACGGGACTCGGCGGCTTTCATCGGAGAGATATCAGCAACGGCTTCATCGCGACGCAGAATCAAGTCGCGGATGATGGCATCGTTGAACCGGAAGTTGTGAGTCAGCTCGTCCATCGCTGCCTGTGAACATTCTACGTTCATCAGCACATAGTGAGCTTTGTGAATCTTGTTGATCGGGTAAGCCATATGACGACGGCCCCAATCTTCCAGGCGATGTACCTTGCCGCCATCTTCAGTGATGACGCTGGTATAACGCTCGATCATCGCGGGCACTTGCTCGCTTTGATCCGGGTGTACCATAAACACGATTTCGTAGTGACGCATGAGTTCTCCCTACGGATTGAACAGCTTTCTTTAATTCGCGGACTGGCCGGGAAGCAAGAAAGCAAGGAGGTGGCAGCCTGAGCCGCCGGTTTTTTGCTTTATCAATAAGGCGTTACAAGAAAGGCCCGATCAAAAGCGAGACTATGCATGCCTGATTAAAAGCAATACAAAACCTCCCCCTTGGAAAAGGGGTGACGTATTCTAGGCGGACACGGCCGTCTGCGCAAGAGTTAACCAAGGCGCTGGCGCAATGCCTCATACAAACAGACACCGGTCGCCACAGAAACGTTGAGGCTGTCTACATGCCCCAGCATGGGAATATTGATGAGCTGATCACAGTGTTCCCGCGTGAGCCGGCGCATGCCCGCGCCCTCCGCACCCATAACCAACGCAACCGGGCCCTTGAAGTCTGCCTGATACAACGTAGCCTCGGCTTCACCAGCAGTACCGATCAGCCATACACCCTGATCTTTCAGGGTGCGAAGAAACCGCGCCAGATTGGTTACGCGAACAAAAGGCACCGTCTCAGCTGCGCCGCAGGCAACTTTCCGCGCTACCGCTGTCAGCGACGCTGATTTATCTTTCGGCACGATAACAGCCTGAATACCGACTGCATCGCAGGTACGCATGCACGCCCCCAGATTGTGAGGATCGGTTACGCCATCCAGCACAAGCAAAAAAGGGGGTTTATTACTCGCCGCAAGCTGAGTCAGAAGATCGTCTTCCGTCCATTCGCGGCTTTCACTGACCGCCGCAACAACGCCTTGATGAACTCCGCCAACCCGCGCATCCAGCTCCCTACGATGCACAACCCCCCACTTAACGCCCAATTCATCCAGGGCATCGGTGATGGCTTTTACTCGCTTGTCCTGCCGGCCGGTCTGAATCCAGACCCTCTGCAACCTTCCCGGCTCGCGTTTGAGGACAGCCTCAACCGCGTGCCAGCCAAATACAAATTCTTCGGACACTGGTTAGGTTTCCTGTTATTTATCTGTTTTGCGTGGCTTCCGAGGCTTGCTGACACCGGCCGGCTTGCGAGAGCCTTTTTTCGGCTTTTGGTTAGCCTCTTGGGCGGCATCCGCCACCAACTGAGCCTTTGCACTGGCCGGTTTTTTTGCCTTTGCAGGTTTTCCAGACTTTTCAGGCTTTCCGACCTTGCCAGATTTGCTACCCGCAGGCGCTCTGCCTCGGCTGCGACCCTTATCAGCCCGCTTGCCATCCTTTCTTCGGGTATCCCGCTTGGCCCCATCCAGAGCATCCCGATCTGCTTGCCGACGCCTCGGCTCACTAACCAGCTCCAAATCAATCTTGCGATCTTCCATACCAACCCGCGTCACTCGGACGCGCAGTTCGTCACCCAGACGGAAGCTAACCGCTGTGCGCTCGCCAATCAGGCGATGCTTAGCCGCATCGTGGTGGAAGTAATCACCGCTGAGGGTAGAAACATGCACCAGGCCTTCGATATACACACCAGACAGCTCAACAAAGAACCCGAACGGCACAACGGCGGCTATAACCCCCTCAAATTCTTCTCCGACATGATCACTGAGAAACTCGCACTTGAGCCACGCCATAACATCGCGAGTGGCATCATCAGCGCGCCGCTCGGTCATCGACACGTGCTCACCCAGCTGTTCCATACGGGCATAGTCGTAAGGGTATTCGACTAACTCCGGATCAAAGACGCGGGGTGACACGACATCCTTCGTAACCTCGGGGTTATGAATCCGGGACTTGATAGCCCGGTGCACAACCAGATCCGGGTATCGGCGAATCGGCGAGGTAAAGTGGGCGTAACTCGGAAAGCCAAGGCCAAAGTGACCACTCTCTTCCGGGCTGTAGACCGCCTGGCTCAGCGAACGCAACATAACCGTCTGGATCACGTTGGCGTCTGGCCTGTCTGTTATCTGGGATAGCAGCGCTTGATAATCTGCCGAAGTCGGCTTGTCTCCACCACCCAACTGCAGACCAAGCTCACCCAGGAACAAACGCACCGAGTTGAGCCGCTCTTCCGAGGGGCCATCATGCACACGATAAAGTGCCGGCATCTTGTGCTTCTTCAGGAAACGCGCCGCTGCCACGTTGGCGCACAGCATGCTCTCTTCCACGATCTTGTGAGCATCGTTGCGATGTACCGGCACAATTTCTTCGATTTTACGTTCCGCATCGAAAACAATTTGGGTTTCCGTGGTTTCAAAATCGATAGCCCCACGTTCCGTTCGCGCTTTACGCAGCAGCTTGTAAAGATCGTACAGGTTATGCAGATGCGGAAGCACATCTGCGTACTGGGCAGACAACCGATAACCCGGCTCTGAATCTGGCCGCTCCAGCATGTCGCTGACTTTGTTATAGGTCAGCCGCGCGTGGCTGCGCATAACCGCCTGATAGAATGTGTACCCGCTGATGTTGCCGGCAGCGCTGATGGTCATATCTGCCACCATGCACAGGCGATCAACGTCCGGATTCAGAGAACACAGGCCATTGGAAAGCTTCTCCGGAAGCATGGGCACCACGTGGTCCGGAAAATACACCGAGTTGCCCCGGCGCAGAGCCTCTTCATCCAGAGGTGAGCCGGTGCGCACGTAATGGGATACATCGGCTATTGCCACGACCAGGCGATAGGCACCCCGGCCCCTCGGCTCACAATATATGGCGTCGTCGAAATCCCGCGCGGTCTCGCCATCGATGGTCACCAGCCGCATATTGCGGATATCCACACGATTGGCTTTGTCTTTCTCTTCCACTTCCCCTGGAATAGCCGCTGCCTGAGCGCCTACTTCCGTTGGCCAGCTATGGGGAATGTCGTAAGAACGGATAGCCACATCAATTTCCATACCCGGGGCCATATGCTCCCCCAGAATTTCTGCTATCTTGCCGGTGGGCTTGCTACGCATTGTGGGCTGACGCAAAATATCCACAACAACATACTGGCCATGATAAGCCTCACCGATATGCTCTTCAGGTACCAACACTTCGTGGTTGATCCTGGCGTTCTCCGGCACCACATAGGCGATGCCACTTTCATTGAAAAAGCGCCCGACCGTCTGTTGCGTACGGTGTTCTATGACATCAACGATAACGCCTTCGCGCCGACCACGATCATCAACCTTGTCTACCCTTGCGGCAACCCTGTCTCCATGAAACACCATGCGCATCTGGCGCGCGGTGAGAAACAGATCAGAACCACCATCATCCGGCACCAGGAAGCCAAAGCCATCCCTGTGACCAATAACCCGACCGCTGACGAGATCAGCTTCCTCAATCGGAAGGAAGGCGTCGCGACGGTTGCAAATAAGCTGACCGTCCCGGCACATGGCAATCAGGCGCCGCCTGAGCGCTTCGACGCCTTCCGGAGTGGTCTGGCCAAGCTCGGAACACAATGTCTCATGCGTTGCCGGCGCCCCACGATCTTTCAGGTGCGCGAGAATGAATTCCCGGCTTTGAATCGGGTTTTCATAGTTTTGAGCCTCACGGCCCGCGTGGGGGTCTTTGTGTTTTTTATTCCTGGAAACCATTAAAATCCTTGCTAAATGCGGCGCCACAACGGCGCTGTTCATATTCGTTTGCCATGTAGTATACGTTGGTACGGATCGACTGCCTAACAACCCACCCTTTATAGGCACAAATACCTGCCGTCCAATTACTGAAAAAACGTTTGACAGCTACAGTCGGAATTATTAAAGTACGCGCCATCTGATGAAGCATACCTTCATCTTTGGCAGAAACGCCTAGTTTTCAACAAACTAACGGTAAATCTGCAAATCACCTGCCGAGGTGGTGAAATTGGTAGACACGCTAGCTTCAGGTGCTAGTGCTCGCAAGGGCGTGGAGGTTCAAGTCCTCTCCTCGGCACCATTTCTCTCCCGAGAAATGTGATTACTCCAACCCCCTGTTACTTTCCAGTCCTGCGTAGCCGCTGATCATTCCAGCAGCCCAACGAGGTATTCCGACAGATTCTCGTAGATATAGTCTATTCTTGCATAAACACCAGATGGCACCCCCTCAATCTCGCGGCCACAGTTGCGGCTTCCGCCATAGCTCTTGAGATAGGCCGTCTGGATCAGATTCGGAGCATCACCAAGAGGTGCGCCACCGTTTCCGGCAGGATAATACAGCGCCCACTCGAATCCACGCTCGGCATCGACGCTATCCAACCCGGCCATTTCTGGCGACAGAAAGCCGTACCGTACCGGCCGATTGAGTTCGCCTCGTGTATCAAACTCCAACACTAGCCCCTCAAAATCAGCTGGCTGAGGCTCATACCCGGAGAACGTGTAGCTCTGATATGCGGTCACTACCTGCGCCGTATTCTGCGCATCAACATCCGCCTCAACTGTGCAATTCTGAAGCTCACCGCTGTAGATCAGGGATTCCTGCTCAACGCCGTCTTCCGTAACCCGGTAACCGGGAAATCCGGTTGGCGCCCTGGAAAACTCCGGCACCAATGTCCGGACGACCGTGCCGGATTGCCGCGGAATCCGGGCGACCAACTCTGTCAGTTTTCCATTGCTGAAACTCCAGCTGTAAGTTATCTCGGGATTTCCACCCAACTCTGTCGAGCCCGGCTGAATGCCCTCCAGCAGATGGCACGTTGTGCCGGTTTCGAAGGTGGCCGTGCCGGCTGCCCAGTCGAACACCAGGCGCTCATCAATACCCGGATTCGAATACGCAATTCTGCTCTGAGGGGATAGCGACGCCGATGGCAACCACTGGGTACTGAGCTTTGCCATATAACCATTAACACCGAACAACCTGGCAAGCTCTTGCAAAGAAGGAGCCAGGCAGCCTTCGGAACTGATGGATTGCACGCGCCCATCCTCGCTGTAGTCAAACATCAGCTCTGCCGAAATCAGTAAGTCCGAACGGTTGGCCGGAAGCGTATCCGAGCGTTCGGGCTGGGCGTAAACTCGCTGGCTCGTCAGCAGTAACGGATCACTCAACTCCACCGCAACCTCGGGTAAGTCGATCAGATCAACGTCCAGATTTGCATAGCTGCCCTGAACCGCCGAATCAACGGCGGCAAGCACGTCACCCGCGTTCTGCACCAGGGAGATACCAAGAAGGAAGGCCGCCTGGCGGCTGAGATAACGCTCAGTGCCGTCACTGTCGGGCTTGGCTAATTCGTCGTTGTACGCATCCGGGAACTGGCTCGCCATGAAACGCGCCATGGCCCTTGCATAGGCATGAGCGCGATCGTCCTCGGCGAGAACATAGTCCCTAAGCAGATTGATACCGGCCAGACCGGACAGTGATGTGTCTGTAGAGTCCAGCAACGGTCCCAAGGCCGCAATAAGACGATAGCGAGCCAAGGTCGTCAGGGGCGTAATATTACGCACGCCGGGTGCTGCTGAAAGGATAAATGCGCGAGGAACCGGAACATCGCCGCGGTGGGTCTGCTCCAGGGTTTTCCCCGGAAGCGCCAATGCGAACAGGGGAAATTTGCGTGGGTCAATATTGGGCCCCACTTCAGGATCCAGCGCCAACTCGGCAGTATCCAGCGAGAACTGCCCACTCGCTTCACTCATGGTGGTGGGCTCCCCGGAAGGCAGCGTAACCTTCCGGCCAGACGCCAGCTCGTATACAAAGGGTCCCGGCGTGTATTGGCTGTCGCCATCCATATCCAGCCATACCCGGGCGTTTTTAAGATAGCCGTCTATCACCTTGCCGGTGTAAGGCGCCGGAACACTGTATTGCACACCGTCGAAGTTACGCCCGTCCACAGGCAACTCATCGGATTCTTTACCGCAGCCGGCAATGGTGAGAAAAAGAATGGAAACGGGTAGGCAAATCAGGCGATTCAGGCGATTCATCACGGCAACCATTTATCCTTGTTAGAGGTTGTGCCGTTACTTTAAGAGATGTGGCTGATGGAGACCTTGATGGGCTTGGCAATTTGTAAAGTTTGGTAACAGGAAAGCCCCGGAGACCGACTCCGGGGCTCTTGCCGCGTACGGATTAAAACGCGCGCGCAACGATCTCTTTCATGATTTCGTTGGTTCCGCCGTAGATGCGCTGAACGCGTGAGTCTGCCCAGGCGCGGGCAATCGGGTATTCCCACATGTAGCCGTAGCCACCGTGCAACTGCACACACTCATCCATCACCCGGCACTGCAGGTCCGTCGTATACTGCTTCAGCATCGCGGCGGTTGGTATGTCGAGTTTCTTCTCCAGGTGCAGCTCCAGGCAACGATCGGTGAACACCCGGGCTGCGGTGATTTCGGCCTTCATCTCAGCCATTTTGAAGCGGGTATTCTGGAACTTGATTACCGGTTTTCCGAAAGCTTTGCGCTCTTTCACGTAGTCAAGTGTCCACTGCCAGCCTGCTTCTGCGGAGGCAATAGCGGTAAGGCCAATCTGCAAACGCTCGGCTGGCAGTTCCGACATCAGCTGGAAAAAGCCTTGGCCTTCCATGGGGCCGAGCAGGTTTCCTGCAGGCACTTTGACGTCCTGGAAGAACAGCTCGGAGGTGTCCTGAGCCTTCATGCCGACCTTGTTCAGGTTCTGGCCTTTTTCAAAACCTTCCCAGGCGGTTTCAACCAGCAACAGGCTGATGCCTTTCGCACCTTCTTTCGGATCAGTTTTGGCGACAACAATCACCAGATCTGCCAACTGGCCGTTGGTGATAAAGGTTTTGGAGCCGTTCAGAACATAGTGGTCGCCGTTTTTGATGGCGTTGGTTTTAACACCCTGAAGGTCGGAGCCTGCACCCGGCTCACTCATGGCAATTGCGGTGATGATCTCACCAGAGGCCATTTTAGGCAGGTACTTTTGCTTCTGCTCTTCGGAGCCGTAGTTCAGTATGTAGGGAGCAACAATATCGGAATGCAGAGTCCAACCGATACCGGAAAGCCCGGCCCGCGAGATCTCCTCCATCACAACCGCGCTGTAACGGAAGTCAGCGCCAACGCCGCCGTACTCTTCAGGCATGGTCGGGCACAAAAAGCCCAGCTCGCCGGCTTTTTGCCACAATTCGCGGCTGACCTGTCCGTCTTTCTCCCACTGCTCATGGTAAGGCGCGGCTTCCTGTTCCAGGAATTTCCGAACGGAATCCCGAAAGCCATCAAGGTCAGCGTCAAAGAGCGTACGTGGAATCATGGTGAACCTCAGTCAGTGAACAATGTGGTAATTAACGTTCACCAAGTCTCTGCCGGCAGGCCAACTCGCTCAATGATGAAAACCATCAATCGTGCTGGCCAAAACCATCGTCGCGTCCCTCTTTGGCTCTGATCCGCGTCTCGCCCCAACGGGGCATCAGATCCTGGGGTAAATCCAGGTGGTCGAGAATCCGGGCCACAATAAAGTCCACAAGATCCTGCACCGACTCCGGTCGATGATAGAACCCCGGGCTGGCCGGCATGATGACAGCGCCCATGCGAGTGAGCTTCAACATGTTTTCAAGGTGCACTTCGGAGTATGGCGCTTCGCGGGGCACCAGAATCAACTGGCGCCGTTCTTTAAGGGCCACATCGCCGGCGCGCTCAATCAGGTTGTTACTGGCACCTGTGGCCAGCGCGGAGAGGGTTCCGGTGCTGCAGGGACAAACCACCAGAGGCGCTTTTTCACCAGATCCCGACGCGGGCGGAGAAAACCAGTCTTCGCGGCCAAACACCAGCACCTGGCCAGGCTCGGCGGAGGCGTATTCAGACAAGGTTTTTTGCATGGCCGGCGGCGTTCCCGGCAGCTTCAGATCGGTTTCTGTTGCAATGACAATCTGCGCGGCCTTACTGATCATCACGTTAACCTGGCAGCCTGCGGCCACCAGGCATTGCAGAAGGCGCAGGCCGTACTGGGCACCGGAGGCACCGGTAAATGCCAGATTGACCGTTCGCGCTTTCAACTGATTATTCGTCATCTTTATGGTTTCCTGAGTGCCGGATCAGCCATGGATACGTTCAAGCTCTGCGATGAGCTTACCGTGAATGCCACCAAAACCGCCGTTGCTCATGATTACAATGTGGCAGGGACTTGGCAGACTTGCCATCACCCGGCCAGTCAGCGCCTCTACCGTCGATTCAACACTGTGTTGCCCGGAGTCCGGATTATCCGATTGCCATGCTGACACCAGATCCGGCAACCAGTCCATGCTGTTCAGATTGGCCCAATAGACCCTGTCTGCCAAAGCCGCACTTGGCAGTAAAGTATGCTGATGAACACCCTGCTTCATAGTGTTGGAACGGGGTTCAATGAGGGCGATAATCGGCTCCTCCCCCACCTGATTGCGCAAGCCGTCCAGCGTGGTCGCTATCGCCGTAGGGTGGTGGGCAAAATCGTCGTAGACACGCACCCCGCCGATATCCGCCAGCAGCTCCATACGGCGCTTTACACCAGAGAACCGGCAGAGCGCGGCTATCGCATGGTCCGGGGTTACGCCCACGTGCCTTGCCGCCGCAATGGCTGCCAGAGCATTGCGAACGTTATGCAGTCCAGTCTGACTCCACTTCACGGCAGCAACTGGTTGCTCATGATGGATAACCATAAACCGGCTGCCATCTTCAGACAGCAGTTCGGCACGCCAGTCGGCGGCACCCGCTACCTCGCTGCCAATGGCTATCTCCTGCACCGGGCTCCAGCACCCCATAGCCAAAGCTTTATCCAGGTGCGGATCCAGGCTCGGGCGGATTATCAACCCCTGCGACGGAACCGTACGAACCAGATGATGGAACTGACGCTCAATCGCTTCGACGTTGTCAAAGATGTCGGCGTGATCAAACTCAAGGTTGTTCAGGATCAGGGTATGAGGGCGGTAGTGGATGAACTTGGAGCGTTTATCGAAGAAGGCGCTGTCGTACTCGTCAGCTTCTATGACAAAAAAGTCACTGTTTCCAAGGCTGGCGGATACCGAAAAATCTTTGGGCACGCCACCTACCAGATAACCCGGCGCAAGCCCTGCCTGATCCAGAATCCAGAGCAGCATGGCGGTGGTGGTGGTTTTACCGTGGGTGCCCGCCACAGCCATAACCCAGCGATGCCTGAGCACCTCCCGGGCCAGCCACTCGGGTCCGGACATGTAATCAATGTTGCGATTCAGTGCCGCCTCTACCTCTGGGTTACCCCTGGACATGGCGTTGCCAATCAGCACCAGATCGGGCTTGGGCTCCAGATGCTCAGCACGGAAACCATCCATCAGGCTGATACCCTGCGCCTCTAACTGGGTACTCATGGGCGGATAGACACCCTGATCAGAACCTGTAACCGTATGGCCAAGCTCCCTTGCCAGAACAGCCAAGCTGCCCATAAATGTGCCACAAATCCCCAGGATATGAATATGCATTCGCCGACTGTCCTCTGCGTTTAAACCCGACAAGCCTCCCGTATCCACCCCACTCCGTCAAGACGTCAAGAACAAAGCCATCCGCATTTCTTGCCATGAAAATCGTCAGCGTTTGGCGTATCATCTGCGCCATTATTGAAACCGCAGGAGGCTCCACCCCGAGATGGCCATCAAGAACGCATTCTACGCTCAGTCTGGCGGTGTCACCGCCGTCATCAATGCCAGTGCCTGCGGGGTTATTCAGACCGCCCGCAAGCATCCAGACAAGATTGGCAAAGTCTTTGCCGGGCGCAACGGCATTCTGGGCGCGCTGAACGAAGAGCTGATTGATACCAGTCTCGAAAGCGATGAGTCGATTCAGGAACTGATCCACACTCCGGGCGGGGCTTTCGGCTCTTGCCGTCACAAACTGAAAAACATCTCGGAAAACCGCCGGGAATACGAGCGTCTTATTGAAGTATTCCGCGCACACGACATCGGCTACTTCTTCTATAACGGTGGCGGTGATTCTCAGGACACCGCTTATAAGGTTTCGCAGATTGGCGAGAAAATGGGCTATCCCATTACCTGCATCGGCGTTCCCAAAACCGTAGATAACGATCTGCCGTTTACAGACTGCTGCCCGGGTTTTGGCTCTGTCGCCAAGTACATTGCCACATCCACTCTGGAAGCCAGTCTGGATATCAAGTCCATGTGTGAAACCTCCACCAAGGTATTCATTCTTGAAGTAATGGGCCGTCACGCTGGCTGGATTGCTGCTTCAGGTGGTCTTGCGGGTCAGGGCGAAGGCGAACCACCTCACATTATTTTGTTCCCGGAGATACCGTTTAACCGCGATGCGTTTCTCGAGCGGGTCGAGTTCTGCGTGAAGGAATACGGCTACTGCGTGGTGGTCGCCTCTGAGGGCGCACAGTTTGAAGACGGCCGTTTTCTGGCAGATGCCGGCGCGAAAGATGCCTTTGGGCACACGCAGCTGGGCGGCGTGGCACCAGCACTGGCCAACATGGTCAAGCAGGCACTCGGGCACAAATACCACTGGGCGGTAGCAGATTACCTGCAGCGCAGCGCACGTCACATCGCTTCTGCAACCGACGTTGAGCAGGCTTACGCCGTCGGCAAGGCTGCAGTAGAAATGGCCTTGGCTGGCAAGCAGGCGGTAATGCCCACCATCGTGCGCGTGCAGGCAAAGCCCTACATCTGGAAAATTGGCGAGGCCCCCCTCAGTGAAGTAGCCAACCAGGAAAAGAAAATGCCGATCCATTACATTACTGATGATGGCTTCGGTATTACGAAAGACTGCCGGGATTATCTTGAACCGCTGATTTCCGGTGAGAACTTCCCTCCGTTTGACAACGGTTTGCCCCGGGTTGCGAAGCTGAAAAACACCTTGACGGAAAAGAAACTGAAAACCGACTTTCAGTTCTGAGCGGCACTCTGACTAACCCGATGTATTTTGGGCGTCAAAAAAAGGCCCTGCAGTTTTTTGCAGGGCCTTTTTTCATCTCCAAAGCGTGACTCAGTGAGCTTTTCCCGCTTCGAGTGCCCGCACGTAAGCCGAAAACTCGTCATAACCGCCAATGTACCTGTCACCCACAAGAATTTGGGGAACGGTATGGACCGGACGGCCAATCTTGTCAGCAATGTCTGCCTTCGTCATATCATGTTCGATCATATCGACCCAGGTATACGGCATGCTGCGAGATTCACACAGGCTCTTTGCCCGCACACAAAACCCGCAACTTGAACGGCCGTAAATCGTTACCTGCTCCATAAATCCTCCCGAATAGTTAACCCGGAGCGATTACCGGGGTGTAAAAAAGGGTTGTGAAAAGGGGTGTTAAAAGTCTTTGAATCATGATGACATGTTTATTGAATATTAAAAATTGATGCTTTGAATGGCCGCCATAGTACAGGGTCATACGTAGAGCGTTTTCGCTCACCGAAAGGAACAAGCACCCACCACCGCAAGGAGAACTTCGTGGTCTACCTGACACTGTTTCTGACCTCTTTTGCCGCAGCCACGCTGCTACCGGCGTATTCGGAAATACTGACAGGCACGCTGGTTGTTCAGGGATACCCTCTGTTGTGGCTGTGGTTCTGGGCCACGCTTGGCAACACTCTGGGGTCTGTGGTGAACGGCGTTATTGGCCGGCAAGTGGACCGATTCAAACACAAACGCTGGTTTCCCCTGAATGAGACTCAGCTGCATAAAGCCAGGAACAGCTTCAACCGCTACGGCCAGTGGTCTTTGCTTCTGGGCTGGCTGCCTCTGGGCGGCGACGCGCTGACACTGGTCGGCGGCATTATGCGCGTGCCCTGGCTGAACTTCATTGTGCTCGTGGGTATCGGTAAAGGGCTGCGCTATGCCTTTGTAATCTGGCTGGTCGCTGAAGCATCGGGCGTATCATCACCCTCGCCGTAAAGGTATTTGCGCAGCAAGGGTTCACCATTGAACTCTGAGTAAAGCACGGCAATAAAGGTGTAAACCCCGATCAGTTTGCGATTGAGAAATACAAATTCACTGGGCGGCACCCGGAAGTAGCGGCTTATGGCTGACCGAGCCGCCTGCCGGGCAACTCTTGATGGCAGATCACTTTGCTTCCAGCGGTACTGACCTTCACTGTTTACAGCGTAGTCTGGCCAGCTTTCGTGATTGCTGGACAAGGGCTCCAGAACAGACATACATACCTGCCCAAACGTTTCCAGCACCTCCTTCGGCCAGTCCGTGCTCATAAAGCGCAGCTTAACCCCTCCGTCGATCACGGCATCAAGATCATTTTCGTAGGAGGCCCGAATCATCTGGATTACCGGGTCAAGAAACTCTCTTGAGTAGGTCTGCACTGCGCCAAAGTCCAGCAACACGATGCGATCGTGCTCCACACCTTTGCCGTCTTCTCCGGCAATGCGAATACGATAGTTTCCGAAATTGGGGTCTGTCTGGATCTCACCCCAAACGAACAACTCCCTGAAAAACAGCTCCAGAGCCGCCTTGCCCAGCTCGCTGCGGCGCTCAAGCGACAGATCACGTACCAGATTGGAATTGACCGAGTGGCCATGTTCGTAGGTCGAGGCGATAACCTGAGCAGAGGAATACTCCAGCAGCACACGGGGAACCACAAAACGCGGATCCTCCTCAAGCATCTGGCGAAACTTCTCCGTGGTGCGCGCCTCAAGGCGGTAATCGACCTCCCTATGCATCATCTGTCTGACTTCTTCCAGCCAGTCTTCAAACTCAGGCCCAAAACTCACTAACCGCGCCACTCTGAGCAATTGCGCCACGGCATTCAGATCGCTGTCTACGGCATCAGCAACACCGGGGTACTGGATCTTGAGCACAAGCTCCAGGCCATCGCTGCGCCGCACAGCACGGTGCACCTGCCCAAGGGAGGCTGCGCCGATTGGCTCAATATCTATATCAAGCTCTGCAAGCTGCTCACTGCCCAGTTCTGCCTTGAGCACACGCTCTATGGCAGGCCACTCAAGGGACGTCGTCTGGTCTTCCAGGGTATGCAACGCCTCGGTGACTTCTTCAGGCAGGAAATGCTCACCGTAAAGCGCCATTACCTGGCCGATTTTGACCACACTGCCTTTCAGCTGACCCAATTCATCTACCAGAAAACGGGCCTGCTTGGAGAGCATGGCACGGTGGCGTTCATCCCGGGTTTCCTTGCTGCTGAACCAGTTAGTGGCCATGTGCGAAGCCATTCGTGTTCCGGCAAAGAGCCCTGCGCGAGTCAGGCTCAGCCGGCGTTCGAAGCTGCCGGTCTTGATGCGGGCGACTGATTTACCTGAGCGTCTGGATGACATGTATAACCTGTCTGAATCGGAGAATTTAACCAGCCTGAACAAATCGCTGACTTGATCCCTTTTAACGTAACAACACTGAGTGGTTCAAGACATTATACGGATACTGTAACCAGCTGACCTACCCGATTCGATCGGTATTTACCGGATTCACGGCCATTGCTTATTCATCACAGCCAGTTTATATCTGTTCCACACATCCAGAAATGCCCTGATTTTTATCAAAAGAACCCGTTCAACCTATGTCGAATACTGCACCTGATATTCCGGCTAAAGAGCAATCGCAGTTTCGGGTTACGGGCGAAATACCCATCCCGGTTCTGATCAATTGGCTGAGCATTGCTGCCGTGCCACTACTGGCATTTTTCGCCTGGCGCTCACTCGCCCAAGGCGATCAGTTCACACGAGCCCTGCTCACTCTTTTTGCGACATTGCTGGCGGCCAATACGCTGAACCACGCGCTCTTCCGGCATAAAACGTTTCACCGCCGGTGTTTCATAACACTGATAACCACACTCTTCACTTGCCTCGCTGTTCACGCAGTGGAAGGCGGCTTTGCAATTACCTGGCTCTTTGCCTACCCGCCTATCGTCTTTTATATCAGCGAGGCACGGGTTGGCGATGACATGATTGTGTTGGTTGGCCGGGCTATCAGGGATCAGTGCCGGAAAGTGGACACGATCCCCGCTGGCGTGGTGAGGAATATCTGATACTGCTTCCGGAAACCGCCGCAGATGAGGCGGGTACACATCGCAAACCGGATTCGTAAGACCATCGCCGAAAAGTCCGTGATGGTCGAGGAGAAGGCTGTGTACTGCACAGCAAGCATCGGCGTGGCGAGTATCAGGGGGTCAGAATCTGTCGACAAGCTCCTTCAGCGTTCAGACGAAGCTCTGTATCGTGCCAAAACTCTCGGGCGCAACCGTGTTTGCACGCATCAGGACGACGCGTCCGATTAACTCTCCCAGCCCTCACGATAACTCACTGTCATATCGCCCAGGCCCACCACCAGTTGGGCCGCCAGGCGCTTTTCAATATCACCAATAGACGCTGTGGTGACAAAGTCGCTGACCTGGCACATGGCCAAGCCGGCATAGCCACAGGGATTGATTCTTCGAAAGGGTTCCATATCCATATGGACATTCAGCGCCAGTCCATGAAAAGAGCAACCACGGCGTACCCGAAGCCCAAGGGACGCGATTTTCGCGTCCCCGACGTATACGCCCGGTGCGTCTGGCCGGGGTTCGGCGGTAATGCCGAGCTCGGCCAACGTGCGCACAAGAGCCTGCTCAATAACATCAACCAACGCCCTCACCCCCATCTTCCGGCGTGAAAGACTGATCATCAGATAAACCACCAGCTGACCCGGGCCGTGGTAAGTAACCTGCCCGCCCCGGTCAACCGGGATAACCGGAATGTCGCCGGGCGCCAGAATATGCTCGGCTTTGCCCGCCTGACCCTGTGTATACACACGCGGATGTTCAAGACACCAGAGCTCATCATTTGTGCCATCGCCTCTGTCCGCTGTGAAGCTTTTCATCGCCTCCCAGGTTTCCAGATAAGGCTGTTGCCCCAGTGATCTGACAATCAGCTCAGGCATCAGGCTTACAACACCATGTGCACGCGGCCACTGGCCTTGAGGTCTTCGAACAAGGCTTTTAATTGCGGCTCGCCGGTGGCAGTGATGGTCAACCGGATTGAGCAGAACCGACCTTTGCTGCTGTCGTTGACCGTAACGTCGGCTTCACAGACTCCTGGCGCATGCTGTTCAATAATTTCCAGGACAATCTCCCTGAAATCCGGCGCAGAATCACCGATCACCTTGATGGCGTAGTCGCAGGGAAACTCAATTTTTGGCGCTTTCCGCTCACTCATGCCGCTTCACTCCCGGGCCCGTTCGCCCTCACTAAAATAACTGAATAAAAAACAGCTTGATTGCATCCCAGATGCGTTTGAACAGGCCGCCTTCGGGGACATCCGTGAGTGCCAGTACGGGCTGATCTATCAACACCTCACCGTTAAACGACACCTTCACACGCCCGAGCTCGTCACCAGCCTGAACCGGCGCCTTGATGACCGAATCAAGATCTATGGTGGACTCCAGGCTGTCGCGGGATCCGCGAGGAATGGTCACAAAAGCGTCTTCAAGCATGCCGACAGAGAGCTGATCTGACTGACCACCCCATACCTTGGCCTCTATCAGCTCCTGCCCGGCGCGGAACAACCGCTCGCTCTCGAAGTATCGGAAACCGTAATTCAGCATTTTCTGAATTTCCTGGGACCGGGACTGTGAACTGCTGGTGCCCATAACCGTGGCAATGAAGCGTGTATCGTTGCGTTTCGCTGATGCTACAAGGCAATACCCGGCTTCTTCCGTATGACCGGTTTTCAGGCCATCAACACTGTCATCGCGCCACAGCAAGCTGTTGCGGTTAGGCTGCCGAATGTTGTTGTAAGTAAAGTGCTTCTCCGCGTAGATCGGATAGTTTTCCGGGTAGTCATTAATGATTGCACGGGCCAGAACGGCCAGATCATACGCGGTGGAGAAGTGATCAGGAGCAGGTAGGCCCGTAGCATTCTCGAAGTGGGAGTCCTTCATACCCAACAACTGAGCCTGCTGGTTCATGATATCAACGAACGCCCCCTCACTGCCGGCAACAAACTCCGCCAGCGCAACTGAAGCATCGTTACCGGACTGGATGATAACGCCTTTGAGGAGATCCTCTACGGATACGCTGGTGCCCTCTTTAACGAACGTTCGAGACCCTTCTGTTTTCCAGGCCTTAACGCTGATGGGGACCATGTCGGACATATTGATCCGACCCTCGTCCAGCTCACGCTCGACAATGTAAGCCGTCATCATTTTGGTCAGACTTGCCGGTGGCAGCCGCTCGTTGCTGTTCTGCTCCATAATAATACGACCACTTTTCGGGTCCATAAGCACGTAAGAGCTGCCAGCGATCTGCGGCGGAGACGGAATCAGCACTGTCTGGGACATGGCTTTGGTTGATACTGAAAGCATCAACACAAACGCGAGAGACGCTGAGATAAAGGAAAGCGAGCGAAAAACTGATTTTAGTGCCATGGGTCCATTCATTCGTCGTTAAGTGTGTTTTTATGTGTGGCCTGACGCTCAGTGAGAATCGGTCAGTACAATTGACTGCGAAAACCCTTTTGCATCCAGCAGGCTCTGGGTCTTGCGCGCACTGCCTTCATCCCGGAACGGGCCGACCTGAACTCGATGAAAGCGCCCGGAAGCCGTGTCTACGGAACGCACTCGCACGGGGTTATCTAGAGAGCTGTTGAGCACGCTACTGGCGCGAACCTGCAGCTTTTCTGCGGGGTCGCGACTGCTGAACGAACCCAGCTGAACAAACAGACCACCGTTGGCATCCTGCCCATCGTTTATGGCGACAGAACCCCCAACCCCGGGATCAGACTGCACAGTCTGCCGCCCGTCGAGTGCAAAAGGCTGCCCTGCCATGAACATACTGCCATCCGGCTTGACGGTAATCGATGCCACCTCTACCCGGGCGGTTCCGCGCGACTGATAGCCCAGCTTCTTGGCCGCCGCGTAGGACAAATCAATCAATCGGTCTCCGTGAAACGGCCCCCGGTCGTTGACCCGAACGATCACTGTACGGCCATTATCCAGATTGGTCACTCTTGCGTATCCGGGGATTCTGAGCGATTTGTGTGCTGCCGACATCTGATACATGTCGAACGTTTCACCGTTGGATGTTTTGTGTCCGTGAAACTTCTCGCCGTACCAACTCGCTGTACCACGGGCAACGTAGCCGTCATTGCTGTCCATGACAGAGTATTGCTTGCCCCATACCGTATAAGACGACATGTTTCCGGCTCTGACAGGCTTCTGATAAACAGGTACGGCATCAGACAGCCCTGAGGCATCAAAGTTTCCTGAAGGTGCCCTGTCCTGAGTGATCGTATAGCGCGATGAGTGATCGGTTCCGGCTGGCGCCGATGTCGGAGACGATGCGCAACCGGCCAGCGCCGAGGCTGCCGATACCATCAGCCATAAATGTACATAATTTGATACCACTGTCGGGACGCCCTCTGAATATACGTGCCGCCAGATACATGAAACATCGCGACACATGCCATTGTAACGGGTTCCCTGCACGTATCACCATTACCGGCCTGACATCAGGCCGTGATCATCCTTCGATGGGTGTGTATGGACATCAGTATGCCAAACGCCGCCATCAGCGTAACGGTTGAGGTACCGCCGTAGGAAACCAGCGGCAAAGGCACCCCGACCACCGGAAGCAAACCACTCACCATGCCGACATTTACAAACACATAGATGAAAAAAGTCATGGTCAGTGCGCCGGCTACCAGCCTGCTGAATGAATCCTGAGCGGTGACCGCAATAAAAAGACACCGCAGAATTATCAGAAAATACACGCTGAGCAGCACCAGAACACCGATAAACCCGAACTCTTCCGCCAACACCGCCACAATGAAATCAGTATGGCTTTCAGGAAGAAACTCAAGATGCGACTGGGTACCCTGAAGCCACCCCTTGCCATCAAAGCCGCCTGAACCAATGGCAGTTTTGGACTGGATAATGTTCCAGCCAGCACCCAGTGGATCACTCTGAGGGTCGAGCAGCGTCAGCACACGCTGCTTTTGATAGTCCCGCATTCCGAAAAACCACATTACCGGCGCAGCGACGGAAACCATCACAAAAAACGCGCTGATCAACTTCCAGCTCATGCCGGCAAAAAACACGACGAACAATCCGGCCATACCCACCAGAAGCGAGGTTCCGAGATCCGGCTGTTTCACGATTAGCACCATGGGGAGCAGCACAATCGCCAGGCCGACACCAATGCGGGACAGCCTTGGCGGTAAGAAATGCCGCGACAGATACCAGGCGGCCATCATCGGCACGGCGAGTTTCATAAACTCTGACGGCTGAAACCGTGGCAGCCCGGGCAGCGCCAACCAGCGCTGCGCACCTTTAGCGCCAACACCAACAAACAATACAGCGATCAAACCGAGCAGGCCCAGACCATAAAGCCAGGGCGCCCAGCGCCGGAATACAGAGGGGTCGAGCTGGGCGAAAACCAGCATCACCATGAAGGCAACGCCGAAACGCAAACCTTGTGCCTTAACCACATCAAGATTGCGGTCTGCGCCACTGTAAAGCACAAACAACCCCGCAGAGACCAGCGCGAGAAGCAGGAAAAGCAGAATAGGATCCAGATGCAGGGCCGACCACAGTCCTCTCGGACGACCCAGGGGGTTGCTCGCAGTTGAACTGAATACTTCCCGGGTGGCCATCAACGTGCCTCATCCTCAACATCGGTTTTGCTAACCAGCGCACCGTCGCCAGTCGCAGAAAACTCCAGTAACCAGGCATCGAAAAGAGCCCGGGCAACAGGGGCTGCAGTACTGCTGCCGCCGCCTCCGTTCTCAACAATCACCGCAACGGCGATCTGTGGATTCTCCAACGGCGCAAAGCCAACAAACAGGGCATGGTCACGTAACCGCTCCCGAACCTCTTCGGCATCGTATTCTTCATCTTCTGCAAGGCTGAATACCTGGGCCGTGCCGGTTTTCCCGGCCATCCTATAAGACGCGCCCCGGGCAGCGCCACGTGCGGTGCCCTTCACGCCGTGCATCACTTCGGCCATGGCATCTGCAATAAACTCCCAGTTGCTGGGATCTTTAAGCTTCAGAGGCTCGTGAGTTTCTTCCGGCAAAAACTCATCTGGTGTGCGGTCTCCCTGAATATCTTTCAGCAGTCGCGGCTCAACCCACTCTCCCCGATTGGCGATCAGCGCTGTCGCCGTGGCGAGCTGCAGTGGCGTAGACAACATAAAACCCTGACCAATCCCGAGATTAACGGTATCGCCGGGGTACCAGGGCTCGTTCCGCGTTGCCCTCTTCCAGTCCGGAGACGGCAGAAGGCCACTCAAGGCTCCGGACACATCGAGAGTTGCATCTTCACCAAACCCGAAGTGAGCCAAATAGTTGACCATGGTATCCACGCCCATTTCCACAGCCGCTTCATAGAAATAGACGTCACAGGACTGAGCCATTGCATAGGTCAGATCAACCCAGCCGTGCCCTCCCCGCTTCCAGTCTCTCCAACGACGACCCACAGAGTTAATCTGAAAGTGACCCGGGTCCCATATGGTATGGTCTCTTGTTACAGCACCACTATCGAGCGCCGCAATGGCCAGCATGGGTTTGAGCGTGGAGCCCGGAGGGTACTGCCCCCGCAGGGCCCGATTGAAAAGAGGCTTGTCTTTACTCTCACTTAGCTCGCGGTAGTCCGGCACGCTGATGCCGGTCACAAATTTGTTGGCGTCAAAACCCGGAACACTCGCAAGAGCAAGTATTCCGCCTGTTGCGGGCTCAATAGCAACGATGGCACCCCGGCGGCCGTCGAGCAACTCGTGCGCCCGATTCTGCAATCGCAAGTCGAGGTGCAGCTTCAGATCTTCGCCCGGCACCGGGTTTTCCCGCTCCAGAACCCTCAGGGTACGGCCTCGCGCATTGGTTTCTACGTGTTGGTAACCGACCTTTCCATGCAGCAACCCCTCATAAAACCGTTCGACACCGGATTTACCGATGTAGTTGGTACCCGCGTAGTTGGTTGGATCGATCCGCTGCAACTCATCACGGTTAATACGGCCAACAAATCCCAGCGCGTGAGCTGTCAGCTCGCTGTGGGGATAATACCGGACCAGTTCTGCTTCCACTTCCACGCCGGGCAATTCGTGCCGATGCACGGCCAAACGGGCAATCTCGTCTTCAGTCAGATCGTAGCGCAGCGGAATTTCCTGAAACGGCCGCCGGGGCTCGCGAAGGCGGCGCTCAAAACGCTCCATATCTTCCTCGGAAACATCGAGAATTCTAACCAGTTGTTCCAGCGTCGCATCCATGCCGCCAACCCGCTCCGGCACCACGGTAACGCTGAACACCGGGCGATTTTCCGCCAGCAACACCTGATTACGGTCGTAAACCAGCCCGCGCGGAGGCGGCACAGACTGAACCTGAACCCGGTTTTTATCGGAAAGAGTGGTGTAAATATCGTGCTCTACCACCTGAAGCTGGTACATCCGCGCGATTAGCCCTGCCATGAGCAAAAACACAATCACCAGCATAACGACAGCGCGGCGCTGGAATAGCCTGCGCTCGGCGGCAGTGTCCTTGAATTCACCCCACGGCATGGATGGTTCCTAGGCCCGGTGGTACGGGTGGTTGCGGGTAATCGACCAGGCTCTGTAAAGCTGTTCCGCCAACAGGATACGCACCAGAGGATGCGGCAAGGTAAGAGGAGAGAGCGACCACTGCTGGTCTGCGCGCTGGCGGCAGGGTTCGGCCAGACCGTCTGGTCCGCCGACGAGAAAGCTCACGTCACGACCGTCCTGCTGCCAGCTTTCGAGCTGACTGGCCAGTTTTTCAGTAGACCAGGGACGACCATTAACCTCCAGCGCGACAACTCTGTCTCTGGGCCCGGCAGCGGCCAGCACTGCCTCGCTTTCACGCTGCATGAGCCTCGCGATATCAGGATTTTTACCACGATGAGGCATGGCAATTTCTACCAGATCAAGAGGCATTTCCGGAGGCATACGACGCGCGTAATCGTCGTAGCCTTTACTGACCCAGTCGGGCATTTTTTGCCCCACACAGATCAAGCGCAACCGCACGGTTACTCGCTGCCCGCAGCACCGACATCCGGTGCATCGCGCCAGAAGCGCTCCAGATCGTAAAACTCACGGGCAGCAGGCAACATTACATGAACAACAACGTCTCCCATGTCCACAAGAATCCAGTCGCTGCCACCACCGCCTTCCACATTGCCGACACGAACACCCTGCTCTTTTGCGTCAACCACAACAGAATCGGCAAGGGATTTTACGTGCCGATTGGATGTTCCGGATGCCAGAACCATGAAGTCGGTAACGCTGGTACGGTCGCGCACATCAATAACACTGATGTCCTTTGCTTTTACATCTTCAAGTGCGTTCACTATCAGATCTTTGAGTTGCTCTGCCTGCATAATTACCCTGTTGTCCGGGTGCCGGCCGGAATGGCCACCCGAAAAGTCATATTCGAACGCGATTGTAACACTAAAAGTTCGTCACAGGGCATGCCCATAAAGCCCCATACGCTGAATCTCCGCCAAGACCGCATCGGGCATCAGATAACGGGGCGACCGCCCGCAGCCAATGCGTTCGCGAATGCCGGTTGCGGAGATATCAAGCCAGGGCGGGTCCAGTTCAAGAATAAGGCCTGAAGCCTGGCCAGAAAGTGCCCCGGCTCCGTTTGCTTCGCGCTCAATTCCACGCTCTGCCACCAGGCGCGCAGGCTCGCCTTGCGGATCCAGCGCGGTACCGGGGCGACGCACAACAATTATATGGGCGAGGCCGGGAATTTGCTGCCACTCCTTCCAGTGGTCAAAACCAGCAAACGCGTCCGTACCTACCACCATCACCAGAGGCACACCCGCACCCAGCTCGCTGCGCAGTTGGCGCAGCGTATCCGCTGTATAAGACGCGCCTTCACGGCGCAGTTCGCGGTCATCAATGCGCAGGCGAGCTTCACCGGCAATCGCCAGCTCCAGCAAACGCAGCCGTTGCTCAGCCGTTGCTCCAGTCTCTCCACGGTGAGGCGGAACATGGCACGGCACCAGACTGACAGGCACGTTTCCAAGCCGTTCGCTAACCTCCAGCGCAAGGCGCAGATGGCCATGATGCACCGGATCAAACGTTCCGCCATAAATTACATGCATCGGCATCAGGCCCGCACATGTCCGTCGCCAAATACTACGTATTTCTGCGAGGTCAGCCCCTCGAGCCCGACCGGGCCGCGGGCGTGTATTTTATCGGTAGAGATACCAATCTCAGCGCCGAGTCCATACTCGAATCCGTCCGCAAAGCGGGTCGATGCGTTAACCATTACCGAGCTCGAATCAACCTCGGTAATGAAGCGTCTGGCCCGGGTATAGTTTTCTGTGATGATGCTGTCGGTATGCTGTGAACTGTAACGATTGATGTGCCCGATGGCTCCATCCAGCCCCTCAACCACGCGAATAGCCAGCACTGGCGCCAGGTATTCTTCCTCCCAGTCCGCTTCCGTGGCAGCGTTTATATTGACGAGAATTTCCCGGGTTTGCTCACAGCCACGCAGCTCAACACCTTTTTCAATAAAAGCCGGCCCCAGCAGCGCCAGCATGTCTGCCGCAATTTCCTTGTCCACCAGAAGGGTTTCCATGGTATTGCAGGTGCCGTACCGGTGAGTTTTGGAATTCACGGCAACGTTCAATGCCTTTTCAGGATCGGCATGGCTGTCGATATACACATGGCATACGCCATCAAGATGCTTGATAACGGGTACCCGCGCATCCCGGCTGATGCGTTCAATCAGGCCCTTGCCGCCTCTGGGCACAATAACGTCAACATACTCCGGCATGGTAATCAGTTCGCCGACGGCTGCCCGGTCGGTGGTTTTGATAACCTGCACGGCCGATTCCGGCAAGCCCGCTTCAGTCAGGCCTCGCGCCAGACATAAGGCAATAGCCTGGTTGGAATGAATAGACTCGGAGCCACCGCGCAAGATCGTTGCGTTGCCGGACTTGAGGCAGAGGCTTGCAGCCTCGACGGTCACATTGGGGCGGGACTCATAGATAATGCCGATAACCCCCAGGGGCACGCGCATTTTTCCTACCTGAATACCGGAGGGGCGATAGGTCATATCGGTAATCGCTCCGATGGGGTCGGGCAAAGACGCGACCTGACGAAGCCCTTCGATCATCGTATCAACACGCTCAGGCGTCAGTTCGAGCCGATCCAGCATGGCTGCATCCAATCCGCTTTCCTTCCCACTGGCAAGATCTTGGGCATTGGCCACCGCCAGCTCACTGCGGGCGGCATCCAGAGCTTCGGCGGTGGCCAGCAGCGCGCGGTTCCGTGTCTCTGTCGTAGAGCGGGCTACGAGCGTCGCCGCTGCGCGGGCTTGCTGACCGACCTCGGTCATATAGGCTGCAATATCCATCCCTTTACCTTATGTATTTTCAGTCAGAATTCAGGATTAAGACGCTAACTTTACCTTTCCGGTTTCAAGTACGCACCCCAAACAGATATTATACCGCTGCGGTACAATGGGAACCCCGAAAAAGGACGAACTCCATGGCCCAAACGGCCGAAAAATTTTTGCTGAACCGGTTATCACGCGCCAGCCTTGCCTTTTTCCTGGTGGTCGCCGCTCTGTGCGCGGTGCTTGGCGAGCCGCTTACTGCAGCCAGTGCCGCAGCTGTCGCTGGTGTAATTGTTAGCGGTCGCAGCTTCCATCCGGGGCGCGGAGCCCGCCCTTGGCCGGCCATTCAAAAACTGTTTTTTGCAGCACTGATTCTGCTGCTGACGACCAGTTTCTGGACGGGCCCCTGGGCTCTCAGCCACTGGCTTTACGGACTTGTACTGGTTGCGTTTGCACTGGTGCCCCGCGGAATCGCAACTCTGGTAACCGTTTTCATGGTGATTCTGGCGCTGGCCGCCGCTCACTGGGCAGAAGGTATTGCAGACCGCCATCAGATGATCAGTGCGTTTCTGTTGACCATTCTTCTTTCAGCCGTACTGATATTTCTACGCGAATACAAAACCCGCCAGTTGGCGCCCCTGAGGCGCACTGACGAGCTCACCCAGGCCGCCAGTCGCGAATATCTTTCCGCAGACTTGCATAAGGAAATCCAGCGCAGTGAGCGCGAGGGAACCGACATGTCCATCATTATGATCGGTCTCGACGCGCATACCAGCGACAACGATCCGGACGAGGATATCCGCTCGATTCTACCCAGAATCGGCCGCTTTCTGCACTCCCAGATCCGGGATTTCGACACCTATTACCGGGCGGCGGACCTGCAGTTTCTGGTTATTTTACCGGGCATAGCCACCCATGAAGCCATCGCCCGGGCTGAAACGATCCGTACAGGGCTTTGCACCCTGCTCGAAGCACACGGTTTGAACCTGACCATCAGTACCGGTATCGCCGGGCTGAATATTGGCGATGATGCCGACAGCCTCCAGCAAAGCGCCGCCAACGCACTGCGCCGCGCGCAACAACAAGGGGGCAACCGGACTCAGGCTTACAGCGCCTGGACACCAAACACCTCCTCAATCCAGCCCCGTGCGGAAGGATCTGCGCCATGACAGAAACCCGGCTGAGAACCTGGACACACGGCGTTGGCTACGGCCTTGCCACCCTGTTTATTTTTACATTGGCCCTGCAAAACCTACGCTATGGTTTTTACGAGCTTTTCTACCTGGCTATCGGGATGGCCGTCCTGACGATTGCGGGCGTTGCTTACACGCTTCTGAGCCGTCGGCACCAACTTTCCGCACCCGGCCACCTGATTATTCTCTCCGGCCTGAACAGTGGCCTTCTGGCGGCCGTGCTGACAATGAACAGCTCTGGCATTTCCCATTGGGCCATGCCGCTACTGGTGCTTAATTTGCTGATTCTGCCGCTCCGGCAAGCGCTTATGCTGTCGCTGCTTCTGCTTGCGCCCATGGCCATTTTGCTGTTCGTTAAGCAACCCCCTGCAGATGCTATCACCGCCATCAGCGGCCTTCTCATTGTTCTGACCGTCGCGGCACTTTATATATGGCACTACGATCACATGGCACAATCTGCCGAAGATCTGGCCATCACCGATCCGGTAACGGGCGCCCACAACGCGCGCTTTCTCGACGAGACATTGCAAAAAGAAATCAGTCGTGCCATTGCCACCGGCCACACGCTTTCCGTGATTGACCTGACCATCGATTATGCCGACGAGGCGGCCGACCTCCACGGCAAACCTGGCATGCAGGGATTGTTTTGCAATATGACCCAGCACCTGTTTGGCGTGATTCGTGCTGGCGATACGCTTTACACGCTGAACGATTCGGAGTTCTTCCTGATCCTGCCGTTCACCCCCGAGGAAGGCGTTCGCGTGATTGCTGAACGCATCAGGCGCACCATTTCCGAAAACCACTGGCCGGTGATCGGCAAGGCGACGGTAAGCCTCGGCTGCACAACCCGGGGCAGCAGCGACACGCGCACTGATACTCTGCGCAACCGTGCGCATCAAGCCATGCTTGAAGCCCGTCGGCGTGGCGCGGACTCGGCCTGGTTCACCCCGGGAGAGACAACCGGTTCATGAGCGGCGACTGGCTTACGGACCTGACGGCTTGGCTGAGCGCCAACCCGGGATGGTTATCACTGGCGCTGTTCGGCACCGCATTTATTGAATCCCTGGCAATTGCGGGCATTCTTGTGCCGGGCGTGGCGCTTCTGTTCACCATCGCCGCCATGGCAGCCCAGATAGGGGTGCCGCTGATGACCGTGCTGGCTTGGGCTGGGCTGGGTGCGATCGCCGGGGACACAGTGAGCTTTGCGATCGGCAGACTTTTCCAGGGCCGGCTGATCAGCGTGTGGCCATTGAGCCGTTACCCCAGGTTGATTCATAAAGGCGAGCGCTTCTTCCAGAGCCACGGTGGAAAAAGCGTTATTATCGGGCGCTTCGTAGGGCCTGTACGCCCGGTAATACCCTTGATTGCCGGAGCGCTTCTGATGCCATGGCGTCGTTTCCTGGCATTCAACATCGGGTCAGCCGTTGGCTGGGCGCCGGTCTATATCCTGCCAGGGTTTCTCGTGGGCAGCGCGCTGGCGAGTGATGTCAAGCCTCCTGCACACGTTTACCTGGTTGCCGGTATCAGCATCGCCATACTGGCTCTGATCTATCTGATTATTTTTCGATTCCAGCTTGGCCTTGGCGACAACAGCCGCCTTTACCTCTGGTTTCAGCGAAAAATGGCCCAGTATGAATCCACTCATCGTTTCTGGCGCCTTTATACCAACGAGCGACCGGCACAGGATGGCGAGTTCCCCCTGGCCTCGCTAATGCTTGCCCTGGGCGCACTTGCCCTGTTTATACTCTGGGGCCAGCTGGCAACCATGACGGACGTGATTGCGCCTTTTGATCAAATGGCAATGCAGTGGTTCAGCGACTTGCGCCAACCGTTGCTTGACGCGCCGGCTCTTGCCGCCACGCTTCTGGGCGACCCGCCTTTGCTCAGCGCTGCAGCGGTGCTGGCATGCCTGGCACTGGCATTCCGGGGGCACTACGCGGCTGCCGCTCACATTCTTCTGGCTGCCACGATGGCCATTGTGTTGGTCTGGGGCCTGAAGGCAGCATTTGGCGTTGATCGACCGGATCACGTTGTAAACCCGCCATCATCCGGTGCGTTCCCCAGCGGCCATACAACAGGCATTACCGTGTTTGTTACGCTGCTGGCCAGCTTTGTGGCTGCTGAGACCCGCAATCGCAAGCGCTGGCAGACCTACATAGTGTTCTCGCTGCCACTGATTCCCGTAGCTCTCAGCCGGCTTTATCTGGGCGTACACTGGTTCAGCGATATTGTAGGGGGATTATTGCTGGGGTTGGCAATCACCGGCGCAACAAGGGCCAGCTTCAGCAGGTTCGACAGGGTTCCTATCGCTCCGGATACCGTAACCATCTCGGCAGCACTTACCTGGCTGGTAATCTGCGGATGCTACATCTGGCTCTCGTGGCCAGATGCCATACAGCATTACGCACCGGCATCCTGAAACCATCAGCCCTCTTCGAGAGCCTCAAGCAACCCCTGCAAGCGGTTCAACCGCTCCAAAGGATCCCGTATCTCCATGAGGTGCTGCTTTTCCTGTTTGTCCAGGGGTAGCAGTTCAGTCAGCCGCCAGCCGACATCCCGGGCATCCTCATAATCCACGCTCATCCCCAGGTCCCGGATAATCGGGTGCCGGAAAAGCGCCCGCAAAACTGATGGCAGCTCATGAAAAGCGACAGGAATGCTGCCAGGAGCTTCTGCCGAAAGAAACTCCATCTCACAGAGGTTCAAACCGTCATCCTGCTGCCAGGAGCGGGTAATGGACACTTTGGCTTCGCCTTCCACGGTAATTCCCAGCAGCCCGTTTTCCAGTTGCTGAAAATCAATAATGCGCACGTATGTGCCGGTTTCGTAAAAAGACGCCACCCGACCAGTCTCCGCGCCATCACGCAACAAGGTTATAACAAATCCCTCATCACTCTTCAGGCAACGGGTCAGCATATCAATGTAGCGTGGCTCGAACAGCTGCAGTGGTATCCTGCCGCCGGGCAACACAACCGAATTGAGCGGAAAGACCGGAACCTTCATCGAATGGACAGCAACTGTTGAACTTCATCCACCCGCGCCCGTGCTTCTGTCAGAAGCTCCAGACTACGTGAGGCATTGAGCTCAAGATTACCAAGCCTGCGATAGGCCGGCACCTCATCGAATGATGGCAAACCTTCATTCTGGCTGGAGCCAATCATGGCGTGAAGTTGCGCAACAATCACGACGTCCACCAGCTGCGGTTCCGGCTCCCGGCTTTCATAATCCCAGTCTTCTGCGTGTCGGACGGCATCAACAAACGATGGCGGGAACGACCAGCTTTCCAGGACCGCGGTACCAACATCAGCCCGGAGTTCACTGATGGCATTCTGTAGATTCGTGTCGTCGGCAAACAGGTTTACATGATGTTCGGCTTGTACCAGAACCGGAACTACGCCTATGTCATGAAGCAGGCCCGCCAGCAATGCTTCTTCCGGGTTCAGACGGGTAGCGTGGTCCGCCAACACCCAGCAAAGTGCCGCCACTTCGCGAGAATGTCGCCAGAGTTTTTCTATTTCCTGCTGCAGCGACGGGTGTCGGCTTTTGAACACTTCCCGCATGGAGAACACGGTTACAAGCTGGCGAGTCGTCCTCATACCCAGCCGAATAACCGATTCACGAACATTGCGCACATCGCTAAAACCACGGTACAGCGGGCTATTACAGGCCCGCACCAACTTGGCTGCCATAGCCGGGTCGGCCGACACAGCGCTGGCCACCTGATCGGCGGTCGTATCGTCCCGATCCACCATGCGCCGCACTTTCCACGCTACGTCGGGAACACTGGGCAGCTTGAGCTGATTCGAGCGGAGTTCAGCATAGAACTCCATCAGGAGGTGGTGCTCTTCGCTCTCACCGCCGTCGTGGCTTTCGCCTGAGTCCATCTCTACCTGTGCAACCGGGGCTGCCCGAAGAAGCTGATTGAGAACATCCTGCTCTACCACCAGAAACTCACACGGCTTTACCGCTGTCACTTCGTACATTCGAGGCTGTAGCCTGGCGATGGGGTTCAAGGCTTTATCGGTTTCGGCTTCAATAACCGTTTTGCGCCCATCAACGGATTCCAGCTCAACCTTCCCGGTTACCAGGAAATAGTCCAGACCATCACGAACACCGCGTTCCAACACCCGTTGGCCCGGGCCATGAGATCTGCGCTCGGCACGACTGGCCAGCAATACCAACTGGTCATCGGTCAGCCGGTTCAATGGCTGAAACTCTTTCAGACGACGTAGCGGCAGGCTTTCCTGGCTAGCCATAGGCAATCTCCTAAGTGAGCTCAAGGCGGGGAATTGATTTGTGATATCTGTTAATCATTGTAACCATGGAGCAGTAAAACAACCATGCGCCGGGAGTCTAATCTGGTAGACTTTGTCATTTAATCAAAGCTATCACCGAGTATTCCTACAGAGAGACCAGAGCACCATGCCTCAGTATCGTTCGCGGACTTCCACCGCAGGCCGTAATATGGCCGGCGCCCGCGCCCTCTGGCGCGCCACCGGCATGAAAGACGATGATTTCGGCAAGCCGATTATTGCCGTTGTTAACTCCTTCACCCAGTTTGTCCCCGGGCACGTCCACCTCAAGGATCTCGGGCAGCTCGTATGCCGCGAAATCGAGGCAGCCGGCGGGGTTGCCAAGGAATTCAACACCATCGCGGTGGATGACGGCATCGCCATGGGCCACGACGGCATGCTCTACTCCCTGCCCTCCCGTGAGCTCATTGCTGATTCTGTCGAGTATATGGTTAATGCCCACTGCGCCGATGCGATGGTGTGCATCTCCAACTGCGACAAAATTACACCTGGCATGCTGATGGCCGCCATGCGCCTGAACATTCCCGCTATTTTCGTTTCCGGCGGCCCGATGGAAGCCGGCAAAACCAAGCTGTCAGAGCACAAACTGGACCTGGTCGATGCCATGGTCATTGCCGCAGATCCGACTGCCGATGACGAAATGGTTGCGGAATACGAGCGCAGTGCCTGCCCAACTTGCGGCTCCTGCTCTGGTATGTTTACCGCCAATTCCATGAACTGCCTGGCCGAAGCCATAGGCCTGGCGCTCCCCGGCAACGGCTCCATGCTGGCTACCCATGCCGACCGGGAGCAACTGTTCCTGAAAGCCGGCCGCCAGATTGTGGCGAATGCAAAGCGTTATTACGAACAGGACGACGCCAGTGTCCTGCCCCGGAGCATCGCCTCCATGGCAGCGTTCGAAAACGCCATGATTATGGATATCGCCATGGGCGGATCCACTAACACCATTCTTCATCTACTGGCAGCCGCTCAGGAAGGTGGGGTTCCGTTCACTCTGAATGAGATTGACCAGCTTTCCCGCCGTGTACCCCAGTTGTGCAAAGTAGCCCCAAACTCTCCCAAGTATCACATGGAAGACGTGCATCGCGCCGGCGGCATTATGGGCATCATGGGAGAGCTGGAACGTGGCGGCCTGATCAACACCGATCTGCCCACGGTACACAGCAAAACCATGAAGGAAGCTCTGGAGACTTGGGATATCATGCGCTCTCCACCGCCAGAGGTTGTTGAATTCTACAAGGCAGGGCCAGCGGGCATTCCCACTCAAACAGCCTTCAGCCAGAGCACCCGTTGGCCAAGCCTGGACGGCGACCGTGAGACAGGCTGCATTCGCTCCGTTGAGCACGCTTACAGCTCTGAGGGCGGCCTGGCCGTTCTTTACGGCAACATCGCTGTTGATGGCTGCGTGGTAAAAACCGCCGGCGTGGATGAAAGCATTTTCGTATTTGAAGGCAAGGCCAAGGTATTTGAAAGCCAGGACGCTGCTGTAGCCGGCATTCTGGATGACCAGGTCAAGCCCGGCGACGTAGTGATTATCCGCTACGAAGGGCCCAAGGGCGGCCCTGGCATGCAGGAAATGCTTTACCCCACCAGCTATCTCAAATCCAAAGGGTTGGGCGCCGCCTGCGCGCTGCTCACCGACGGGCGTTTTTCGGGCGGAACCTCGGGGCTCTCGATTGGTCACGCTTCACCTGAAGCTGCCGCCGGTGGCGCGATCGGGCTTATCGAAAACGGTGATCCAATCCTTATCGATATTCCCCGGCGATCCATCAACGTGCAGCTGGATCAAGGGGAGCTCGATCGTCGCCGCGAAGCCCGTGATGCGAAAGGCTGGAAACCCGAATTGCCCAGAGCGCGTGCGGTATCAGCTGCCCTGAAAGCCTACGCCTTGCTGGCAACCAGCGCTGACAAAGGTGCAGTAAGGGATCTGGAGAAGCTCGACTGATTCAGGCCCTGGTACAAAAAAGCCCGCACAGGTTGTCTGTGCGGGCTTTTCTATAATGCGTGCTGGACGGCTGCGTAAAACCGGGAAGGGCTCCCTAATTAAACAGGGACCAGCCACCGTCTTCTTCTTCCTCAATAGCGTCTTCTTCGACAGGCTCGGGGCTGCTGGCGGCGGCTGGCTGAGACGTCGCCGGCTTGGAAGCTGTCGCGGTCGCTGCAACCCGAACACTGATCATGCCCAGCGCTTTTTTGGTTGCTTCATCCAGAATCCCGTTTGCCTGAAGCCCGTTGTCCTTCTGGAAGCGAGACAATTCAGAACGGGTGGCATCATCCATTCCGGAGCTGACATTCTTAATATCGTACCCGGCGCCATACAGGGCATTTTTCAGCGCTACCGTTTCATCGGCAAACGCTGCGGGCGCGAAACCCAAAACTGCTACTGCGCCTGCTGCAAGCGCAAAGCGGCCCATCCGGGCGGTCGCGTTTTTTATGATACTCACCTGCTTTACTCCTGATATCTGAGCGATATGCGTTTCTTTCTTGTTGTGTGGCGCCAATCTCCACAGGCTGAGGCTAACTGACAAAATCCTAACATACTTTTGTCTCATGTCGCCTTAACGTACATCACAGCCTTGACGTCAGACCCTCTGAGACTCCTCACTGAACTCCCGAATGAAGATCCCCCAGAACGCCATGAACAGTGCGGCGACCAGCGGGCCCATCACAAAACCGTTAATGCCAAACATGGCGAGGCCGCCCAAAGTGGAAAGCAGCACAATGTAGTCAGGGAGTTTTGTATCCCGCCCGACCAGAATCGGTCGTAAAACATTATCGGCAAGCCCTATCACGACCACTCCGAATATCGTAAGCACTATGGATTCAGCGATATCACCCACGGCGGCCAGATAAATAGCCGCTGGCACCCAAACCAGCGCTGCCCCCACAGCAGGCAGCAGCGAGAATATGGCCATGACCACACCCCACAGTAATGCCCCACCGATACCCAGAATCCAGAAAATAATGCCCCCCAAAGCACCCTGAATGATGGCTATCAGCAGGTTGCCTTTGACGGTTGCACGGGTTACTTCTGCAAACTTGGCAAACAGCAATCGTTCGCGCTCATCTCCCAGGGGCAGTGCACGAATCAACAGCTCAATCAGCTTTCTGCCATCGCGCAGCAGGAAGAAGGCCAGGTAAACCATGAGCGCCAGCCCGAGGAAAAACTGGAAAGTGTTCTGGCCTATACCCAGGGCCTGCTTGGCCAGGAACTGGCTACCGCCCACGAACAGACTGACCACACGATCACGGATTTCACCGAAGCTGACATCAAACTGCGCCAGAAGTGACTGAATGGCCGGGAACGACTGGTTTACCTGATCAATATACTCACCAGGCTTTATTTCTCCGTCCTGAATCTGCTGATAGATCCCCAGTCCCTCAGCCGCAAGGGACGTCACCAACACCAGGACTGGAATCACCACAATCAACATGCAAACCGTTAACGTAATCAGCGCATTCACATTTGGCCGGTCACCGAGTCGCCGCACCAGGAACATCTGAAACGGATGAAAAATCAGGGCGATAGCAATAGCCCAGAAGATGGGCCCGAAAAAAGGCTTCATGAGAAGCACGAAAGCCAGGGATACCCCGACCAACATGGCAAGAAAGGTTCGTGTCTCAAGTTTTGCGTACATAGTTCCGTTGTATCCCAGTCAGGTTCAGACACGCATTAGCCTACCACGACCAAATGGCCACTGGCGCCTGCTTCAGGTTATAGTGAAACGTTGTTGGTCAGCTATCAAACAGGTCATGGCGTTGGAACTGGAAATCTTTACCACGGAAACTGCTCTGGATGCTGCGACGGAACTGCGCCGGGTGCTGGCCTCCCGAACCCATCGCCGAAAGGTTCTGGGCCAGGAGGTTCTGGTGCCTGGCCAGCTGGGTGAGGCGCTGCAACTGCCGCGCATTATTAATCGCCTGCAGAGCAAACAACAGCGTTTTCGCGAACAGGGTATGGATGATTTTCAGGAGCTCTGGCCCACGCTGTCAGTGACCACGCGCGAGAGGGTGCTCAGCGCTATCGGCTGGTACGACCCGAAAGATCTGAGCTGGGAAGACAAGCGCTCTAACCGGCGGCCATTAATCGATCCTGACAGCGCCTGATTCAAAGCCACAACGCTCTGTTACGCAACTCAAACACATGAAATCGCTAACTGTCTTATCCTGAGCTCGCAACCAATCAGTCAGGACAGTCGATGGCATGCGTATTCTGAGAACGGATGAAGACCGCTTCGCAGGTCTCCCGGACTACCCTTTTATTCCTCATTATCTGGATGTCGAGCACGGCCTCCGGATGCATTATGTCGACGAAGGCCCAACCACGGCATCTCCCGTTCTCATGCTCCACGGAGAGCCGTCCTGGTCATACCTTTATCGCCACATGATTCCTCTGGTAGCTGATGCAGGCCACCGGGTACTCGCACCGGATCTTGTAGGCTTTGGCAAGTCTGACAAACCGGCAGACGTAGACGACTACAGCTATGATCGCCATATGGCATGGCTGACTTATTGGCTGGAAGCTCTGGATCTCAGAAATATCACACTGGTATGCCAGAACTGGGGCTCGCTGCTGGGCCTGAGACTTGCCGCTGAACTTCCTGACAGGTTCCAACGAATCATCGTCGGCAATGGCATGCTGCCGACCGGCGAAACCCGTGCGCCGGCGGCATTCAGCGTATGGAAGGCGTTTGCTACGCACAGTCCCTGGTTTCCCGTTGGCCGCATCGTGCAACTGGGCACCGAGCGGACACTCAACAAACACGAATTGGCGGCCTACGAGGCGCCCTTCCCCTCAACGGAATACAAAGCAGGCGCACGAGCATTCCCCAAGCTGGTGCCCATGTCACCTGAGGACCCGGCAAGCAATGCCAACAAGGCCGCATGGAAAGTCCTGGAAAAATGGCGCAAACCTTTCATTACCTGCTTCAGCAGCGGCGATCCTATAACCCGCGGAGGGGACCGCCACATGCAGCGCCGTATCCCGGGTGCACTCGGGCAGCCCCACATTACCCTGCGCGGCGGGCACTTCCTGCAGGAAGATTGCCCCGAAGACTTTGCACGGATCATTATTGACGCGCTAAAAGCAGAAATGGCGGCCTGAGCCGCCATGTCCTGAGAGGCTTTCCGGAGCCATTAACCGAATACAGTCGCTGTTTGGCGGCTGATTGCCAGTAATTCCCCTCGCGGGGTCCAGACCCGGGCATTGAAATGACAATAGCCATCTCCTGCCTGTTCAATCGTCGCCTTGTACAATAGCCAGTCATCGGCCTCCAGGGCCGGCCTTGGGTGAATGATATCGAACGCCCAGGACAGCGAACTGGCTGGCACACGGGTTTTGAAGTGCTGCAGAACCGGCGCAGGCCAGGCATCAATCAGGGCCACAATGTGGGCATCTGTAAGCACCTCGGGCACCTTCCGGAACCGCATCCAGCCCCCCATTTCGCGGCCGCTTCCGCCGCTGAAAGGCAGGCTGCCGTACGCCCAACGCATGTCTATATGACCGATAAAACCGGGGGTCACGCCTTCAATAAATGGCAAGCCCTGACACTGATCCACTGGCTTCACCTCCGGAGCTGGCTCTCCGTCAATCCGCACAATTGAATCCCGATCGCCCGCAAAAGCGCCAACACAGACTACCCGTGGCTCTCCGTTCTGGATAATCCGTCCTTCCACCTGACTAACTGACCCGCCCTCGCGCAGAATCTGTGCATCGAAAACAGCGGGAGCATCTGCCTCTACCGGCCCAATAAACGACACGTGCATGGATCGCACCGGCCTGTTCCCAGCAACCGATCGCTCCATCCGATCGAATAGCAGCCCCGTCACCAAACCGCCAAACGTTGCGCGGCCCTGAGACCAGGTTGCGGGCATTGCCAACTCTTTACTGGCGCGGCCGGCGGCAATCAATTCATCAAAGGTCATAGTGCATTCCTGTTAGCAACCTATCAGCAGACACAGGAGATTGCACAAAAGGCGCGAGCAATGCAACGGAGCCGCCCCGGCAACTACCTACAGGTCACAATAGATTTTACGTATTAAATCGAGCAAAAAGCGGTTATAATATCGCCACATAATGCATTGCCCGGCAATGCTCTACCTTCCGAATACCGAGTAAATCAATGTCTGAATTGTCCTTTGCCGAACTGGGGCTTGATCCAGCCGTACTTGAAGCTGTATCCGCTATTGGCTATGAAACCCCAACGCCCATCCAGGCCCAGTGCATACCCGCTCTGCTCGCTGGCAAACATCTGTTGGGCGTAGCCCAGACCGGCACGGGTAAAACCGCTGCCTTTGCACTACCTTTGTTGAGCCGGATTGACGCATCTGTCACCGAGCCACAGATTCTGGTTCTGGCACCCACACGGGAGCTGGCCATCCAGGTAGCGGAAGCCTTTACTTCCTATGCCGCAAAATTCCGTAACTTCCACGTGTTGCCTATCTACGGTGGCCAGGATTTTTATCCTCAGATCAAGGGCCTCAGGCGCGGTGCCCAGGTTATTGTTGGTACCCCTGGCCGTATGCTCGACCATCTTCGCAAAGGCACGCTTAGGCTTGGCAACCTGAAGGCGCTGGTGCTCGACGAAGCTGACGAGATGCTGCGCATGGGCTTTATTGATGACGTTGAGGCCATTCTCGCCAAAACACCGGAAAACTGTCAGCGTGCGCTTTTCTCCGCGACCATGCCACCGCAGATCAAGAAGGTGGCTCAAACCTACCTGCGCGATGCTGTCGAAGTAAAAATCGAGAGCGAAACCCGCACGGTTGAGCGTATTGCCCAGTTTGTTCTGCCGGTTTATGCAGAGCGCAAGCTGGATGCACTGACCCGCATTCTGGAAGTGGAGCCTATTGAAGGTGCCATTATCTTTGTGCGCACCAAGGCAGAAACCACACTGCTGGCAGAAAAACTCAGTGCCCGCGGACACGCGGTGGCGCCCCTGAACGGGGATCTGAACCAGCGTCAACGCGAACAGACCGTTGAAGACCTCAAGCGCGGTAAAAAAGACATTATCGTTGCGACAGACGTAGCAGCACGCGGCCTGGACGTTCCGAGAATCACGCACGTTATCAACTACGACGTACCCTACGACACCGAAGCCTACATCCACCGGATTGGACGTACTGGCCGTGCAGGGCGCGAAGGAAAAGCCATTCTTCTGGTAACGCCCCGTGAGCGGAGCTGGCTGCGCACTCTTGAACGCGCCACAAACTCGCCCATGGGAGCTTACGAACTGCCTTCGCCGGTTGAACTGAAGAAAATGCGCGAAGAGCAGTTTGAAACCCAGCTTTTGGGCTTTGCAGAAGATAAAAAACTCGCGAAGTCGATGGCGTTGCTGGATGAGATCGCTGAGCGCAACGAAATGGACATTGCCATGGTTGCCGGTGCTCTCGCTTGCTGGATGGAAGCCATGCAGCCTGGCTCACTGCCTTTGGAGCAACCGGAAGCCCTGCCAGTAGTATCTTCGACTCCGCCTCCGCGCCGTGATCGTAAAGGCGGTCGCCCGGGCGAGTTCCGCAAAGGGCCGCCAAAAGGTGGCTACAAGGGACGCGGTGGGCCTGGCGGCGCTGGTGCCCGTGGCAAACCACCGGGCAAAGGCGGCAAGCCTGCAGGTAAGCGCCCTCCTCGTCAGTCAGACGCCAAGCGCTGATAGACGACGAAGCTGTAGTCGTAAGGATTGTTATCGGACGCGGAGAAATCCTCCCGTCCGATTTCTTCCCACTCATCCCAGTTCACTTCCGGAAAATACGCATCGCCATCTACCTCGGCGTGCACCTGAGTGATGTATATGCGGTCTACCAAGGGTAGCGCTTCCGTATAGATTTGCCCTCCCCCGATAATCATCACTTCGTCACCACCATCCAGTTCGGCTTGTGCTTCAGCTTTTATCAAGGCTTCTTCCAGAGATTTTGCAGTAACGGTTCCTGCGGGGGCTTCTCGATCGGCATTGCGTGAAATAACGACGTTCATTCGCCCCGGCAGGGGCCTGCCAATGGAGTCCCAGGTTTTCCGGCCCATGATGATGGGCTTGCCCATGGTGGCTTGTTTGAAGTACTTCAGGTCGCCTGGCAGGTACCAGGGCAGGTTGTTATTTTTGCCGATTACCCGGTTTCGGGACATGGCTACTATGAGTGCCTTGCGCATGCATTCTTCCTCTGGTTCGGAGCTTGCGGACTTAGGGGCTGCAAGGATGCGGAAAGGGCTGTCCAAAAACCGCTGTGAATACGTCCGTGTACGCTTGGCTCCGCCATCCATGGCTCCGCACATTTTTGGACAGCCCTTTCCGCATCCTTGCGATCGAACTTCAGGCGAAGCCTGCTGATTTTATATTGCTATAGGTGCTTTGATGCCGGGATAAGGGTCGTAGCCCTCGAATTCGAAGTCTTCCAATTCGTAGTCAAATATTGAGTCTGGTTTACGCTTGATAACCAGTTCAGGGAGCACTTTTGGCTCGCGCTTCAGCTGCTCGAAAACAATGTCATCGGTGAGATGGTTTTGGTACAGATGGCAATCACCAAAGGTATGCACAAACTCGCCAACGTCAAGGTCACACTGCTGGGCGATCATGTGGGTTAGCAGTGCATAGGATGCGATATTGAACGGTACGCCGAGAAACAGGTCGGCGCTGCGCTGGTACAGTTGGCAGGAGAGCTTGCCATCAAGTACGTAGAACTGGAACAGGCAGTGGCAAGGGGCCAGCGCCATGCGGCCTTCGCGAGCGTTGTCCTGCGGGCCAGCAGACTCATCCGGGAGTTCGGCAGGGTTCCAGGCGGAGACGATCAGGCGACGGGAGTTTGGTTTGTTGCGAATCTGGTCGATGACTTCGCTGATCTGGTCCACCACGCGGCCATCCGGGCACTGCCAGCTGCGCCATTGTTTACCGTAGATAGGTCCGAGGTCACCGTTGTCCAGCGCCCATTCGTTCCAGATGGAAACCTTTCGTTCTTTCAGCCAGTTGTTGTCTGTGGAACCCTTCAGGAACCAGAGCAGCTCATAAATAATACTGCGCAGGTGTACCTTTTTGGTGGTGACCAGAGGGAACCCCTCCTGGAGATTAAAGCGGATCTGGCGTCCGAAGACAGAGCGGGTGCCGACGCCGGTGCGGTCGCCTTTGTCGTATCCGTTGTCGACTACGTCCCGCATCAGATCTAGATAAGCTTTCATTCCGCGTTTCTCCGGTAAGCAATAAACATAAGTGCCAACCCGGCCACAAGCATGGGTAAGGAAAGCACCTGCCCCATGGTGAGCCAATCAAAAGCAAGGTAGCCCAGCTGCGCATCCGGCTGGCGAACGAACTCCACCAAAAAGCGGAAGATTCCGTAGCAAATCAGGAACAGCCCGGACACCGCCATTCTTGGGCGTGGCTTGGCGGAAAACCACCAGAGGATAATAAAAAACAGCACGCCTTCAAGGGCGAACTGGTAAAGCTGGGATGGATGCCGGGCCAGCGCATCTGGCGCTTGGCGGAACACCATACCCCAGGGCACATCCGTGGGCTTGCCCCAGAGTTCGCCGTTGATGAAGTTACCAATGCGCCCTGCCCCAAGACCTACCGGCACCAGAGGCGCGACGAAATCGGCAAGCCGCCAGAATCCTGTTCCGATCTTGCGTCCGTACCACCACATGGCCAACATGACGCCCAGCAGCCCGCCATGGAAGGACATTCCGCCTTCCCATACCCGCAGGAGCCACAGAGGGTCCGCCAGAAAAGCATCAAAGTTGTAGAAAATGACATAACCAAAACGACCACCAAGAATAACGCCGAGCGCCAGGTAGAACAGGAGGTCGCCCATCTGCTCTTCGGTAATCGGAGATCCGGGTTTGCGGGCACGCAGGCGACCCAACCACCAGCCTGCGACGAAACCCACCAGGTAAGTCAGTCCGTACCAGTAAATCTTGAGTGGTCCGATGGCAATGGCAACCGGGTCTATCTGTGGATGCTGAAGCATCAATAACCTCTCAGCTAAGAAGAAAACGAAGGCCAACCAGCAAGAGCATGATGGCAAATACGCGTTTCAGCACTTTGGCATTAAGCCGGTGTGCCAGGTTAGCCCCTACGCGCGCGAACAGCACGCTGGTGAGAATGATCCCGATCAGGGCTGGAAAATAGATAAAGCCAAGGCTGTATTCCGGCAACGCCGGCTCACCCCACCCGGTCCAGGCATTGCCAAGAGCGCCTGCAATCGCGATCGGTAATCCGCACGCGGCAGACGTGCCTACCGCCTGCTGCATCCGGACGTTGCTCCAGCTCAAATAGGGCACGGTGAGCGTTCCGCCACCTATACCAAAAATTGCGGAGGCCCAGCCAATGCCGGCACCGGCCGTCGCAAGTCCCGCCTTACCCGCAACGTTCCTGCCTGGCGAGGGATTTACGTCCAGCAGCATTTTGAGGCCCACCAAAATGACAAACAGTCCGATAATAAGTTCCAGCGCTGCACCACTCAAAAGTGCCGCAGTCCAAGCGCCGATGAGTGCGCCGACTATGATGCCGAGGGCCATCGGTCGGAAAATATCCCAGCGGATAGCGCCGTGACTGTGGTGCGAACGAATGGAGCTCAGGGATGTGAAAACGATGGTCGCCAGTGAGGTTCCCACGGCCATATGAGCAGCAATCTCAAGGCTGAAGCCCTGAGCCCCGAAGCTGAAAATCAGCACCGGCACAATAATAAGGCCACCCCCAATGCCAAACAGGCCGGCGAGGGTGCCGGCAAAGGCTCCAAGCACCATATAAATGGCAAATACGGACAACAGGGACATAGTCGCTCACACATCCGGGAAA
>Ga0207891_1000165_pt1 | contig 56885 bp, 43 predicted proteins | sample LinPmetageLP50_FD_184061 | JGI IMG/M metagenome (GOLD analysis project Ga0207891, IMG submission 184061) | Marine viral communities from the Pacific Ocean - LP-50 (SPAdes) | ecosystem: Environmental > Aquatic > Marine > Oceanic | place: Pacific Ocean | collected 2011-08-27 | reverse complement strand
AAGAGATCAGCTATTACTTGATGACATACTACAACGAACAACGGCCTCACCGGCACAACAATGGATTAACGCCGGCGATGAAAGAAAAACAACCTAAGAAACTGTCCGGAAATAGTTGACCACTACAGTATCGGTGCGGTAGCGATTGGCAGCCTTGATGTTGATTCGGAAACGGCGATTCAAGCCATGGGGGCCGTGTCGGCTGATATTTTGTCTGATGGAAAAAGCTCAAATACATCTGATCTCTACCAGAACGGATCATCGGTTCAGGCTAATCGAGATAGCATCATTAATTACTACGCAACTGAATCAAAAAGAAGTTGGCCAGCGGCTAAATTTGAAAATTGCGGTGATGAGTTTACGCCGGTTATAGAATTGGAAAAACAGTACAGGAATGAGTGTAAGGCCCGCTATGGTAGCTCTGAATCAATCGCGAAACAGTGCGCGGTTCAAGGCTCTGCAAAGGCTACAGATGTATTTATCCAAAAGTATGGTGCCTGGTTTGGCCGTCAATGCACCGATGTGCCAAGTGGGATTTCATCTGGCAAACATGACTATGAGAAGTAGAGAAAAGGCAGTGGCGACTTTTTTAATAGGCGATGTTATTTGCGGCCGCTGGCGGCCTCTCACACAAAAATAGAAAACAGCATTTGAGGGTTAAAGCTACTCAGCGGCGCGAATTTTATTCAGTGCCGGGTCGTTCGGCGTGTTTAACACACAGTAGGTTCCCGCTTCATTGTAGATCTGTGGAATACAGGCATTGCAGTTAGTGCAGCCTGACGCGGAGATCTCGCCACTTTTTAATTTGTTCACTAGTGCGGCGTCGTGCAGCAGTACTCTAGCCATGACTACTGCATCAAAACCATCTGCCATGGCCTGTTCGATATTCGCCAGGCTTTTAATCCCGCCCAGATAGGCAAGCGGCATTTTTACCGCCTCTCTAACCTTGAGGGAGTAATCCCGAAAATACATCTCTTTGAATTTTAGGTCTTTGGGTGTTCCCATCGCGGCGGCTTTCATTAACAGGCGCTGCAAGGGTTTGTACTTAAACACCTCAGCAAAGGCCTCTTGATTCATTGGGCTGCCAAACATAAACCACGTGGATTCCACATTGCGGCCACCGGAAAGTACCAGCAAATCCGCTCCCGCCTCTTCCAGTACCTTCGCGGTAACCGCTGCGTCTTCGGCGTTCGAACCGCGCCTCACACCATCGGCGACATTGATTTTGGCGATAACCGCGAGTTTGTCACCTACCGCTTGTTTAACAGCGCTAAGCACGCGGGCAGGAAAGCGCGCGCGATTTGCGGCATTACCACCGTACTCGTCACTGCGTTTGTTACTTAGCGGCGAAATAAATTGGTTCAGCAAGTAGCCGTGCCCCATGTGTATTTCTACCGCGTCAAAGCCGGCGCGTTCGGCGAATTTTGCACCCTCTGCAAATTCATTGATCACTCGGCTCATATCGTCTTCGTTCATGGCCCGTTGCCAGATATTACCGTGGAATAGGCCTGCGACATTTAATCCGCTAGATGCGCTGATGGTGGGCCGAGGAATCCAGATACTGGTAACAAACGAGCCGCCATGGGTTATTTGCAAAGACGCCTTGCCACCCTCCGCATGTATGGCGTCAGTGATCGCCTTTAGGTGAGGTATCACCTCGTCGCGCAGCCAAAGTTGGTCAGGCAACGTGCGGCCAATCTTGGCTACTGCGGCATAGGCTAAGGTGGTTAAGCCCACGCCACCCGCCGCCAGTTCGCGATGGTGTTTGAGCAAGGCTTTGGTCGGGAAGCCTTTGCGGTACATATTTTCATTGGCACCAGACTTGATAAAACGGTTTGCCAACGTAATTGGGCCGACAGTGAGAGGGCTAAACGCAGATTGGGGTGCTGGCATAATCAGGCTCTTTTGATGTTTATTTTATGTGAGATCGAAGTCAGCGTACGCGCTGAGCACTTATAAACGCCGGAATCAAAATTGAGCTCGCAAAAATAAACGAAGATCAACGTATCCTTGGGCGCCTGCTATCTAATGGTGGCAATGAGACTAGGATAGCCGCTATCGCAGAGATAGTGATCACCTGTATGGAGGAGGGATGTGAATTGGCAGTGTCGCTAGGGGGTAGTTAGGCTGCTTTTATACTTCTGCGTATATCTTAGGTGGATGGAAATTAGTTTAGCCATTCAATGCCGCCTAGCACAAACAAGCTTGTGTTTGCGCTAGGCGGCACCACTGGCTCAGTTGTCGTATTCTTTAATGATATCTTCGTAGTTGCGGATGCGTTGTACGTAGCGCACCGGCTCTAAGCCCCGTGCGTATCCGTATTTTAAATCTTTGTAGTAACGCTTGTCCGACAGCATGGGCAGGACTTCTCTAAGATCAGACCACTTTTTGGGGTCTTTGCCGAGTTTCCGCGCTAAGGTCTGAGCATCGTGCATATGCGCTCGACCTATATTGTAGGCAGCCAATGCCATATAGGTGCGATCTGGTTCGGGAATCGCCTCGTCAAATTTTTCTCGCATCTGATCCAGATACAGGGCGCCAGCCGGAATGGCTTCCTTGGGGTTTAGACGATCTTTTACGCCCAAAGATTTTGCGGTGTTTTGAGTCAGCATCATTATGCCTCTTACCCCGGTGGGGCTTTTGGCTTGGGCATCCCAATGTGATTCCTGATAGGCCTGCGCGGCCATTAGCGATTCATCGATATTGTGCGTCTTAGCCGCTTTGGCAAAGATCGACTCATACTTAGGCAGCCGGTCTTCAATTCGCTTTGTTAACGTGCGTATATCGACGAAATCAAACTGCTCTATGTAACTGTAATAACGGTTGTGTACTGTCTTGGCGATAGCTTTACCTGCGCTGCTATTCAGCCACGTATCCGCTTCAGATTTGAGTGATTTGCCACTGTTAGGCATCATCCAGGCCTGTGACTTCGGCTTGCTCACGTCTAGTAAAACAATAAGCTCTGGCATGAAGCGGCGATTCACGTCGACAATATTTGAATCTGCTACGGTGCAATCAATTTTGCTATCCCACACTTTTTGCAATAGCGCTTCAGTGCCCGTTTGCGTATTACTTTTCCAACTTAACTGAGGATTGCTAAGTTTAAGGGCCTCTAGTGTTTCTTCGTAGCTACTACCCGCCACTACCTCTATTGAGACCTTGCTAAGCTGCGCTAATGATTTCGCTACATTGCCACCACGTCGACAGACTAACTGCTCAGTAACGCTCTCAATTTGTTTAGTGAAAAGGAACTGTGATTTGCGTTGGTCCGTGATGGTGAGACCAGACGCCGCCATATCGGCTTTTCCGGCTTTCAGCGCGGTTAACGTGTCGTTGATAGTTTCTTCAAGCACAACAACCAGCTTAACCCCAAGGTGCTCGGCAAATGCCTCGGCCATCTGGTATTCCGGCCCAGCCGGATGGTTGTATTTATCTAAGTAGTAAATGGTAGGTGCATTGCGCATCAGCACTCTAAGTTCGCCAGAGGCCTTGATGTCACTGACTGCACGTACTTTACCATTCGCCGTCGAGCCATCGCTGCCACACCCTGCTAAGATCAGGCATGCCAAGGTGGCCAAGGTACTGATGATGAGTTTTTTACGCATAATTAAGCCTTTTTCAGTCCACTACTAATCAGTACGGTAAGTTAGCCGCTTCCGATTATTTTAAAACCACGATCTATTGATGGCATTTATTCTGCCTTCATAGCGCTGTTCTAACTGTAGTGCTGTGGCTCTTAATTTACAAAATTTGAAAAGAAAAATGTTGTCGTTTAAACCAAGCTGGAGTGTGAAAGACTCAATACCTAACTGCGTAGGCATTGAGCGTAAACTGCGACACTACTCCCAGATCACCTTCTGCCGCTGTGAGTACCAGCCATCCGTTCGGTCAGCGTAGTGCTTTTCAATGACGTTGCGTTTGATCTTCATAGTCGGCGTGAGGAATTCGTTTTCGATGGTCCACACGCCCTTGACCACAACTAGAAACTGGAGATGTTCGTGGGGGTCTAGCTCGGCGTTAGTTTCTTCCATGGCCTGCATTAGTTCCTGCTCTACGGACTGGCGATCGGCGCCCTTGTCGAGTGCTGCACGCAGATCTTCAGAGAGCAAAATCAGGGCGTGGGTGGCGGGCTGATTAGCACCGCCGACACAGGCCACTTCCACATTTGAACTTCTGCCAAGGCGGTTCTCGATGGGTACCGGCGCCACGTACTTGCCTTTGGATGTCTTGAACAATTCCTTGATACGACCGGTGATTCTGAGCTTGCCCTGTGCGTCGTACTCACCCATGTCACCGGTCTTGAAGAAGCCGTCGGCGGTGAAGGATTCAGCGGTTTTTTCCGGATCTTTGAAATAGCCCATCATGCCTGCGGGACTCTTGATTACTATCTCTCCATTGGCTTCAATGCGCGCCTCGACGCCTTCGTTGGGTCGCCCGACGTAGCCGACTTTGGACTCGCCTGGCCGTGTGACGTGTGAGATGCCGAAATCTTCGGACATGCCATAGCCTTCTAGCAACTCTAGGCCCAGGCTGCGGTACCATTCGACCGTTGTCGGTGGCAGCGGCGCGGAGCCGGTGGCAGCGAAGCGGCAATCCTGAAGGCCGAGCTGGATTAGGATCTTGTGCTTGACCTTCTTGCCGATAATGGGAATGCGAAAAAGGATTCGCTGTTTTTTCTTCGGTATCTTGGCGTCCACCGCGGATTCAAATTTGGTCCACAGTCGTGGCACGGAAAGAAAGCCAGTGGGCCTTGCGCGACGAAGGTCCGCCGGAAATGTTTGCAGGCTTTCTGCAAAAAAGACTTTGAAACCCGCGTAACAGGACGGAATTTCCACGCCCATGCGCTCGTAGATGTGCGCCAGTGGCAGATACGACAGACAGCGATCGTCCTGGCCGAACCCGAGAATTTTGGAATAGATCTCTCCAACGACGCGAAATGTATTGAAGCTATGCATCACGCCTTTGGGCTGGCCAGTGCTACCTGAGGTGTAGACGATGGTGGCCATTTCCTGCGGATCGCGTTCAATATCGCCGGCCAGCGGCGTCTGCGTAGCGCAAAGCGTAGCCCAGTCGGTATAGCCGGTATCGGTGGGCGCCAGCGGCAAAACCACACCGGGTAGATCCTTGGGAATACCGCCGCGCATCATCTCCCAGTCATCAAGTTTACCGATGAACACCAGCCGTGCCTCGCTGTGGTCAAGAATGTAGCGCACAGTTTCGGCATTGAGTGTAGGGTACAGCGGTACGGTGACATGACCCGCCATCCAGATCGCCCAGTCGGCCAGCATCCAGTGCGCGCTGTTTTTACCGATCAGAGCAATCTGACTTTTGTCTGGCAGGTTCAAGGACTTTAAATACGCGGCCATGCGTCGCACTTGGTCCATGCACTGTGCCCAAGTCAATTCTTCGACTTCCCCGTTGCCTAGGGGCTGCACAAAGTGAACGGCGTTCGGCGCGGTTTTTTCCCAGTGATAGAGGCGAGAAAGAATGGAGTTTTGAGTCGCAGTGGTCATCGCAATTGGATCCATATCAAATTGATGTGGCCACCCGAGGGTTCCCCGTCATACACGAGGTTGCCGAAGAGCAGCGTTAGTCAAAGCTGTTGAGCAATCTCGCGCCGCGCTTGCGATGCATGCCAGTATTACAGCATTCAATAGAGGCTCGAGCAAGCGGGGGCAATATTGAGTTCAGTTCGGCCCCTTCATAGATTATTTTTATGCGCTTTAAAAGGCACCGACAGCTGCGACCACCAGCTGGCTGGAATGGAGTCATTATCGATTCCAAGACGCTCCGGGCCAGATCTTTTCGCATCACGGAATCGGGTACCAAACACCACATCCCAAAACAGGAAGTTGCTACCGTAATTATGATTTGCCTCAGATATCTTCTGCGAATGATGCCAGCGATGCATTTCGCCAACACTGAAGATCCAGGTTAATGGACCTAGTTTAAAGTTGATATTCGCGTGCTGGAACAGGCCAAGTACGGAGTTCGCCAATCCCACCAGTGCCAACACTTCCGCGCTTGCACCGGCCAGTGCCAGCGGCACCGCATTGATGACACCGCGAAACACCACTTCGCCAAAATGGGCTCGCGTTGCATTGAGCCAGTACAACCTTGTTGGATTGTGGTGAATGGCATGAAAGCGCCAAAGGAAAGGTACTTCGTGAAGCCATCGATGAGGCCAATAGTCGAAAAACTCCACGACTAGGCAGGCCAACATAAACTGAGCGAGCAATGGCCACTCTGAGGGCCATAGACCTATGCCCAAGGCATTCGACAACATGGCGCCGCCCAGCACAACCCCGGCGGCGACCAAGGGCTGCACCAGCGCGTTGATGCCAAAGTAGCTGGGCAGATACAGCAAGTCTGCGCGCAGGTCGCCTTGACTTTGGTTCCACTCTTTACGGTAGGGAAGTAAGCGTTCTAATGTCACCACCAGCACTAGGCTCGTAAATGTTCCGATCCCGGCGACCACGCTCGGCGCGTGGCCGGCGTCGATAGCCCATACTGCGCCAAGCAGCACCACCGCAACCGTCACCGGAAAGACAGACCATGAAATGACATCACGCGCTTTCATTTATTACCCACAGCAGTTCTTATTTTTATACGAGAATACGTTAGTTTGCATGCCGGTTGAATAGTATTTAAATTTTGCAGGGGGCAATCCCCAAGTTTTGGTCGAGACCTGCACGGTTAAAGGTGGGCAGTCAAAATACGTGTCCAATAGCTGACTGTGCAGGCTGGTACGACGCTAGCAACATTTGAAATATCAGGATAACTTAGGCCCAAGCGCAGCGTGACACAAAGGCTGCACTCAAGCCCTAAGTAGCCCTAAAGAGGGCCACCGCTAATTAAAAGTAATTACGTAATTTAGTGCGACAGTTTGTAGTTCCAACTAAGCCTTACGGTTTGAAAATCAAAGTCGTCATCGCTGCCTTGCGCAATAGTGCCGCCGGAATCCGGCGAACCGAAGGCCATAGTCGCGCCACTGATACCCAGGGGGTCGTTACCGCCACCGTCAAAACGGGTCTGAAAGTCTTCATCCCCCAAATTACTCAGACTGTACTCTAGGCCAAACGACATTCTTTCCGAGTATTGCACTTCAACGCCAACACCTACGGTGTACCCCGCTTGCCAGCCGCCATCTTTGCCGTTGTCACCACGAAATGCGCCGGAGTTACCCTGCCAAGAATACTCAACATCCCCATAGGCGAGGCCTGCTGTTACATAGGGCAGAATTGTGTCATTTTCAGCCCAAGCCAAACGCCCACGGAATGTTGCAAGCGTGTCGACAGTGCGCCGCTCTACGTAGGTCGCCGGAGTCGATGAAAATGCGCTTTGCTCCTGCGCCAGATCAGTTTTGGCAATATCAAAGATGACGCCATATGCCCAATTATTAACTCGCCAGTCAATACCGGCTTTCAGGCCGACAATATTCCCTGCATCAAATTTACCGTCAAAATTATCACCAAAAGCCGTGTTAATTGCAGCAGAGTTGTCGGTGCCATCTGCACGTCTGAATTCAAGCTCGCCACTGTCTCCCAGATTAAAACCAACACCGACATCAACGCCGACGTAAAACCCAGTCCAATTTTTCTCCTCTGCGTGTGCAGAGGTAGCAATTAAGGTAGCAGCGGTAACAACCGCAGCGGCACAGATATTACGCATAAATGTTCCTTCATCCGGCAAATTGAAAGGCAGCAGCATAGCCGCCCAAAGGTTTACGCGCGGTAGGTAAGACTGGATCAGATATGGCGGTTGGCGATGAACTGGAGGTATTCTTCCATCATGGCTGAGGTCATTTGGAGTAAACCGCGTGGCATTGAGTCGCGGGCGTATTCGATTTCTAGTTGCATGTCTTCACCGATCATTTGGGTGACTTCGCCCTGAAATTTTTTCGATCGAGAGGTCTTTTTCCGGTTGCTTGAGCTGCTCTGTATTCGCTTAAACTTTCTTTAATTGTTTTGTGGTGGGGTCAAGGGCTATTTGGCGTTGCGTGTGAAGCCTTTGTTAAAGGCGTGGAGTAACTCTCTGTTTCGAGCGAATTCTCGATCCACGGTGTTACACATGTTTTCTGTTAGTTGATCAATATTACGTTTGGGTTGCTTGCCGTTAAATAAATCGCTAATCACTGTGTGGCAGGCGTCGCTGGCGATGCTTTGGGTATCTCTACCAAGTTGATGGGCGGCGGCAAGGCTTAGATCCCAGTCAAAGTGATCGAGCACGGTTTGCTCGGTAAATAGAGAGTCGCTTACCGAGGGGATACGCTCGTAGTTACTGAGCAGGTATTGTAAGTCTTTTGCGTCTTTGCCGCGAAGGTTTGCGGGTCGGTCTAGCCAGGCAATTAGTTTTAGTAGGGCCATGCCGGCGGGAGTGACTACCGGGATATCGATGCTGGGGTTTTGCTGCACACGGATGATATCAGCGTGTTGGCAGGCCTCCTGAAAGCCCAGTACATTCATTAGCACTGCGCCGGTAGGTGGCCAGGTAACTTCGGCGTTGGTGTTTTCGATTGGGCCGAACGGTATGATATCGATGGCTTGGCCTTGAGGGCTGAGTAGTCGATGATGGGCGGCGGTTGGCTGGAAATCCTGTTCGATCAGACGGCTTTTTAAATGTTCAAAATCCTGCCAGTTACTGACTTGAACGCCGAAGTCGACATCGCTTGTGGCTCGTTCGATACTGGCGCCGTAACCGTGATGTAATACCAAGTCTCTGGCGGTTGCACCTACAACGATATAGGGAATACCCAACTCTGTTGTGATGCTTGCCAGCGCAGCGAATAATGCTTTTGCTGCTGAATCAATCTTCTTTGAGATATCCAATGATATATTGCTCATACAGCTTCCCTGCGGTTTCTCGGTTACGGACATCGCCGGTGTGTATTAAATCGGCGTAGACCAATATGGGGTGCGCTAGTCCTGGTCGCGCATCTGGCAGGTATTGTTCGGGCCAAAAGGGGCGATAAATTTGTACGACGTTTTCAGGGTCGTATTCGTTTTTGAGGCGTCTTCGTAACCGAGCTTTGCCAAGTAGCAAAGTGCCGGCTTCTTCGGGTAAATACACAGTCGCTACTTTTGGATTGAGGTAGTTGGTGTATTTTTCGGCGGCAATTTCTCCCCCCCAATAGGCGCCGAAGTCCTCTATTTTTATGGTCGTCCACCAGTCGTGGCGCGGGGCAATAAACTCACCAAAAAAAAGTTTGGGTTTGAGTTTTTCGGGATAGGCCTCCACCCAGCGTTCGAGTAGTTTGGTGCTATTCATTAAGCGGCGTTTTCTGGTTTTACCTTGGTCTAGCAAATACCCTGCGGCTTTGAGGCCGTCGAAAACTTGGCCAACGGTTCCCAATGCGACGCCGGTTTGATCTGCGATCTGTCGATAGGTGTTGTCGGCAAGTGCTGGTTCACAGAGTAGGGCGAATACAACTTTGAGCCCGGCGGCGTCGAAGGCGCGATGAGTCTTTTCCGTTGTGGCAATGTTCGCGTTAGTGATTTTATTGGCGGTTACCCAAGTGTGGATCGGCGGCTGATGAATATAGGCGTTGCCGGCAGTGTCAATAAACTGGATGTTTTGTTCGCGAAATTTGATCGCCATATTGGGGTTGATATAGTCGGCGATCAGCAGGGTGTTTGGGGCGAGTTGTGCCATTTGATGGGCGATGACGCCCACATTGGTGTTCTGTACCCATTTTTTAACGGTTATGGGAAGCGTCCCTGCATTGAAGGGCAGGGTGATTTCGGCGCCGGTTTGCTTGTCGTTCTCTTGGTGGCGCGCTTTAGTTAGCTTTATCTTAAGTCCGGTTTCTTTCTTAAAGGCACGCAAAGCATTGGCAAGTAGCTGCTCGGTCTTGTTTTCGATTGTGATATCCATTTACTTGAGCCACGTTGATGTGCTATCTGTTCAAAAATTTATCATGTATTTTAATAATGAACAACATGATTAAATGAACATATTAAGAGGTTTATTTAATTGAATTTAGTCTTCCATTGTTGAAGCGCACTAATGGATTTCATATTTGTGCTTGCTATCGTATACCCATAAAAAGCCCCGCACAGCGCGGGTCATGGATTTTGTTGGTAGTAATTACTCACATTACCAAGTCAACGCCCCACCAGTCTGGTACTCAATAACCCGCGTTTCAAAGAAGTTACTCCGGTTAGTAAATTCCACTTAGCCTTAAAAGAGTGGGCTCAGTCTCGTCACGCGCAATTCGTCTTAGTCGTTAAAAAATCAAAATACTAGCCATTATAATGGCTAGTATTTTGATGGAGTCACTATTTTTGGATATTAAAATGGCTTAATTTTCTAAAGTCTGGTGCGCGGCTCCTGGTTCGGGTTAGCTATGGTGCTGCTAGAGCAGAGACACTAAATTTTTAGCCATCATGATGGCTAATTAATTTGACCGACATTAATTATTTAGCTATTTTAATGTCTTATTTATGGCTCGGAGGTGTTTTGTGGATACCGCGACAATTGAAATTTATCGTGACGGTGAATGGCTGAAAGCCGCCACCATCTCTGTTGCTGGCCCTAGTCACTTCGATTCGTCTCGCCTGCAGTATGACGATGACTATGCGATTGCCCGAATTCAGGAGAATACTGAAAAGCCAGCAGGGCTGGGCTGCAATTATCCTGTTGAGCTATTGATTCGAGACATTGCCAGTTGGCCAGCATTTCTCTTGGATATTCTCCCCAGCGGAGCAGGTCGAGATCACTGGGTAAAGCGCCTGGGTATAAGCGATGGCCACCATGCTGACCTGGAGTTACTTCTGCATGGCGCCGGCTCGCCGCCGGGTAATATGCGTATTCGCGAAGCGGTATTGGCTCGTGACCCCAATATGCAGGCGCCGGGGCCAGACGGTGTTGCAGTTACAATGACTGACCACCCAGGCTTCACCCTCGATGAGATTTGTGAGCGCCAAGAACATTTTATTGAATACGCTTACCAAAACGGTGCCCACACCTCTGGTGCCTCAGATGTGGCGGGCGTTGCCCCAAAATTCCTTATGGTGCTTGATGAAGCCGGTCGCTGGCATGCAGAGGGCGCACTGCCTGATGCGGCCATAGCCTCGTCGTGGCTAATTAAGTTTCCGCGCGGAAAAACCGACAGTGACCGGCAGGTGTTGCGTTTGGAGGCCACCTATATGAAGTTGGCCAAAGCACTTGGTATTCGGGTACATGGCGAGCTGCAATGGACAAGAAATACCTTGCTGATACCGCGCTTTGACCGTCCTCGCACAACACTCGGTCTTCAGCGTATTGGTATGGAGAGTTTATTGTCCTTGGCGGAAATTTGTCGCTACGGCGGGGAAGCGGGCGGCACACCCTCTCACAATGTTTTTCTCAATGCTCTGATCGACCACGTCACTGACCCGCAGCGAGAGGTAACGGAGTACCTGAGGCGCGATTCTTTGAATATTGCTCTTGGCAACAAAGACAACCATGGACGAAATACCGCTGTGTTTCGCCATCAGGATGGTCGTGTCGAACTGACCCCATTATTCGATTTTGCACCAATGTACTTAGACCCCGAGGGCATTGCGAGAGTGAGCCGTTGGGAGGGCGATCAGGAAAAAAGCGGCATCCCAGTTTGGGACAAAGTGGTTGCTGCCATGCCGGCAATGATCAATAAAAAGGTGCTCATTGCAGAGCTTAAGGCGTTTGGTCATCGCCTGGCGATGCTGCCTGACATTATGGCGCAGGAGGCAATTGAACCGGCGGTAATAGCGCAGCGCAAACACGCTATTGAGCGAGAGGCATCTGCACTCATAGACCTAGAGGTGATCTCATGAAACGCCCTAATAATCCCACCGAAAAAAAATTGGAACTGCAGCGGCAGCTCGCAGATGGCGAACTCACCCTGGGTCAAGCTGCACGGAAAATGCGCAAAATTGTCGGCATGACCCAGGAAGAATATGCTAAAAATGTGCTGCGCATTGCACCGCGTGCGCTAATGGAAGTAGAGCGTGATAAGGGCAACCCAACACTGGAAACGCTGAAAAAAATTGCTAGACCCTTTGGGCTGGAGGTAGGGTTTATTATTCCTGCCTCGCGGAAGCCGAGTAAGGGCGGTAGTGAGAATGCGTGATTTATAAGTTGGGCGTTTTACTGTTACTCGAAATATTATAATTTTAATAATAGTGCGTGCATTAAAAGCTCGCGCTTACTTGCGCTAAAGCGGTCCCGTGCCTCGGCAAGCTGGAATTGCGTGAGCTTTTGTTGGGGTTTGAATGATCCTGTCCTGGCGCCGACGTGCGTTCATGACTGTTCATAGGGCGATCTGATCTTTGGTTTTGGACTTGAAGCATAAATCAAAGACCTGACCCTCGAAGTTTTGTCGATTTGGAGTTGTTATGAGTGTTATAGCTAAATATTGCTGCCTGAAATGAGGCTTAAAGCCTAATTCTCTGTATAAAATCCCATTGAAGATTTTCGGTCATTTGATGAATAAATTAAGAATCCTTGCAGGGCAAACCGCATTTGATCATATCCGGCAGCACGGCCTTCAGCCATCGGATGTCAGCGCCATTTTCGGTGCGTCGGGCGCAGCGAAGTGGTTGGCGATATACGGATTAGATCGGGCGATATTTTCTGAATGGCTGACCGATGTTGATCACCCCATTGATGTTTTTGGCACCTCTATCGGCGCCTTTAAACTCGCGGCGGCTTGTCGCCGTGATGCAGCGGCAGCTTTAGATAACTTGGCTACCGCTTATATAGAGCAATCTTATCCACACGGTATTACGGCCGATTACATCGACAAGGAAACAAAAAAGATACTCGACCTTGTGCTGGGCGGAGGCGGTAGTGAAGAGATACTCTCCCACCCGCAATTTCGATATCACTGCGGCACGGTATTGGCGCGTGGTTTACTGGGTAAAGACGCTGTTTTTAGCCAGAAAATCGCGATGGTAAAGGCCTTTTTGCTAAGCGGTTTGGGCCGCAATGCCAATGTTAGAGCGATGGAGCGCGTCATTTTTTCCGATGTCAGGGCCAACGGCGCAGTGCGGGCGTCGGACCGTTATATGACGCACTACGCCCCGCTGTCGCCGCAAAATCTGCACGGCGCGGTTCAGGCCTCGGGGTCGATTCCGGTGATTATGGCCGGAGTTAGCGATATAGCCGGTGGCCCTTCGGGGACTCATCGAGATGGTGGCTTGTTGGACTACCACCCGCTGCCGGGAAGTTTATGGCAGGGCGGGGGCATTGTGTTGTATCCGCATTTTTACACCGAAGCGATAGCGGGCTGGTTTGATAAATACTTCTCGTGGCGAAAAACACCCGCTTCACAGTTAGATAAGGCCGTGTTGCTAGCACCTTCAGAGGAATTCATAGCGTCCACCGACTTGGGGCGCATCCCGGATCGTAGAGATTTTTTGCGCATGCAACATGATGATGCCAAGCGTAAACGGCTTTGGCAGGACTCAGCAACGCGCGGCCTGGAGTTGGGTAAGGAATTTTTACAGCTGGTTCAATCTGGCGATATTGCAGAGAGGGTGGAATTAATCTAAGCATGCCAAGACTCAGCGTTGCCGCTAAGCATTGACCGCCGTCGAGGCTACTTCGCTAACATTTTTAGTGTCGCTGTTGCGCAGAGTACCGTTCTATCCTCTACAGTGAGAGTGGCTCGAACAAAGGCCAGTTTGCGAGTGCGGTGAATGAGTTCACCGTGGCCGGTGAGTAACTCGCCAGCTTTTGCGGAGCCAATAAACTGATTGTCACAGGTCACGGTTACGCAGCCGTCCTCTGTCGATTCCAAGCCCGCCAGGCACAGTGTGTAATCGACGAACGCCATCAATACTCCACCATGAATAATGCCGAACATATTGCAGTGCTTTTCCTGCAATTGCAGGGCGGTTTCTGACTTTGGCGCCATCGACTTGTAGAAAAAAGGACCGATATTGTCTTCGGCAGGATCTCCCGCCCAATGTTTGTAGCCTTCAGGGATCGAAGTCCATTGCATTTGTTATGCTCCCGTCAATTCGAGTAGAACGTTTAATGGGTGAGTCGGTGTTACTAGGTAGATCAGTATGGGCAACTGATATTACGTAGCTGCCAATCGCAAGGTCAACAGGAGGGATTTTACTCTGACCCCAATTTTTGCAACTTCCAAGGAAGTTTTGCACCTAGAGTAAAAAGATCTTCCATGATGGTGGATTTAGCCATCGCCTGTTCCTTAGCGGCTAGTTTTATAGATGTAGTTTGCGGTATGCCCTAGGTTGCAGAAAGTAGGAATTGCGTGAACTTTCGTTGGGGTTTGAATCATAAATCAAAGACCTGACCCTCATGGTTCATCGATTTCAATGACTCTGACCCCAAATGGTTATAACTCAAAGATATTACGCTCGTTGTCCTTCTTCGGTAGTGTAAGTGGTCATAATAATTAAGTTGTATGGTGCAGATGATTGATAACGTGCATCTTGTGATGTGGGTTGCCCCAAGGCGTGTGCTAGAGTTGGTAAGAGAGATTTAGTCGCGGGATAATATGCTTGTATAAGAAAGGTTGATATTTGATATTCAGGGCATTTATCCGCTGAGGGTTTTATAAGTCCTCGGGTTTGGTGGGTTAACATAAATGGAACTTAGATAGCATCAAATATGAGAATACTCATAGACACGAATATTTTTATTCCGATGGAAGATTCTGCCGCAGAACTTGATGGTAAGCTCGCTGAATTGCATCGTCTAGCTTCTGGGGTTCACCAGCTTCTTATTCATCCGGCTTCTAGAGATGACATTAAAAGAGATAAAAATGAAAGGCGGCGGGATTCAATGTTGACTCGTCTAGAGAAATACAGGACGCTCGAATCCCCGCCGGTATTCACTTCAGATGAGGAGATGTCTCTCTATGGAGATCCAAAGAAAGATAATGATCGTGTCGATAACCTGATTTTATTGTCACTGCATAAAAATTGCGTTCATTGGTTGGTGACTCAAGATGAGGGAATTCACAAAAAGGCAAGGTTTGTAGGTGATTATGAGCGTGTCTTCACTGTAGATCACGCGATCAGTACACTATTAAAGGAGGGCAATGAGCGCCACAAGTTGTATCCAAATATCGAAGACGTTCCCTGCCATTCCTTAGATCTTAAGAACAGATTTTTTGATTCTTTAAGGGATGGTTATGAGGGGTTCGATACGTGGTTTATACGGCAGTGCTCACAAACTGGAAGGCGAGCGTGGGCCTATTTGAGTGATGAAGATATTCATTCTGTTGCAATTTATAAGCATGAGAATGATCCAGTAATTACTGATGACTGTCGTGGATTGCCTGGTAATGCGGTGAAATTGTGTACTTTTAAAGTTGTAAAGCGTGGTTTTAAAATTGGGGAGTTGATGTTGAAGCAAGCATTTAATTATGCGATCACACATAATGTTCAATATATCTACGTTACAATAGCGCCGGGTGAGCATGCTCATCTAGAAAATTTATTTATTGAGTTTGGCTTTTATCTGTATGGGGTGGATAGGAAGGGTCGGGATCGAGTATTTGTTAAGGAATTTCCAGTAAGCCTTCCTGAGACTGATGATTCTCCACTTGATTATGCAATTAAATACTACCCGGCTATAAAGCTAGACAATAATCGTGTTTTTGTTATCCCCATAAAGCCTCAGTACCACGACATTCTTTTTCCGGAGTTGCAAATACAGTCTGATATGTTTTCTAGTCTAGGAAGTTCTGCTGGTAATGCAATAAAGCAAGCTTATCTTTGTAAATCGCCGATAAAGAAGATTGCCCCTGGAGATATTATCTTTTTCTATCGTACTCAAGATCAAATGTCTGTGACTACTTACGGTGTTGTGGATCAGTTTTTTATAGAAGATGATGTGGATAAAATTTATCAATGGGTTTCTAAGAGAACGGTGTATTCTTATAGGGAGATTCAAGAGATGGTGGGTGGGGGAATAAAGGTTATACTTTTTCGCTTGGTTCGCCATATAGAAAGTCCTGTTACTTATCGGCGGCTTTTGAGTCTTGGTATAGCTAAAGGCCCAATACAGTCTGTCATAACTTTGTCGGAAGACAATGCCATAAATTTACTAGAAGAATCCCAGATAAATGATTGCTTTATATCCAATTAAGCCTATCTATACAGATAAAATACTATCAGGTGATAAAAAATATGAGCTTAGAAAAAGGCTCCCAGATGCGGAGACTAAATATATATTAATATATTCAACTAGCCCTGTTGGGAAGGTTGTTGGTTATGCTCAGATTAGAGCTTTCCATAAGCGGTCGGTTGATAGTTTATGGCAGTTAGTGTCAGGACTTTCCGGAATTGATGAAAAATCTTATCTGGAGTATTTTAATAATTCAGATGAGGCTTGCGCCATAGAGTTTGACTGCGTATATAAGTTCGCGAGGCCATTTTCTGTAAAGGAAATTAGATCAACAATGTCTGTTCCGCAATCTTTCTGTTATGTTAGTCAACATGATTTCTCGCGCATAAGAAGGCGAAAGAGTACTTCTGTATGACTTGTGTTGTTTTTTTGGCCGGAATTCATGGTGTTGGAAAGGGGCATTTTGCTGAGTATCTTTGCACGGAAATTAAGGCGGATGTGTACTCGGCCTCGGCACTCATTAAAAAAGAGAAGAAGCGTCGTGTTGATGTTTCAAAATTTGCTTTAGATCCAGATGAAAATCAAGACTCTCTAGTTGCAGCATTTTCTAGAATGAAGCTCACGAGCAATGTTGTTGTGTTAGACGGTCATTTCGTTCTTTTAATGACTGACGGCTACTTTCAGATTCCACTCAATACTTATAGAGAGATCGGGATTAATCTAATAATTGTTAAATCATTAGATGTGGATACGATATATCAGCGTTTAATAAGCCGTGATGGAGCTAGCCCTGAAAAGGCGGTTTTAGAAGAAATGCAAGAGCAAGAAAAAGCGAGGGCGCTTTCCGTTGCTAAGGCTTTATCAATTCCTGTCGTTTTTATGAATTCGGATGACTACCCAAGTATTAAAAATAAAATTTTAACCTATTTGATTTAGTGTTTATGAAATGGATGTCTAAAGCTTTGTGTCTGACTATTTAATCTCATGTGTATTTGATTTGTATTAAAACTAATATCCATTCAAATGAAAAAGGCCGCTAATTAGCGGCCTTCGAGATCATCACTAGTGACAAAATGTCGCTCTCTAGTGAGAATTGCCGGGCGTAGGGCTTCAATTGACGGATAGATTGGGTTCCCGTGTAATGAGTGTTTCAGCGGTGTATTCCATTAGAAGTGAGACTATTTTTTCATTAAAGAAGTGGAATGAAAAATACAATAAAAACAATCAGTTGCATGGCGTGCTGTGGGTGGCGCTAGAATGCTGTCAAGTATGTAGGTGTTCTGGAAGATAGGTACTTTTTTAAGATGCTGGAACCCTGACTTCATTGTCGGAAGTATCAACTAGATCATGATGCTCACTAGTGGTGATCCGTGTTTAATATCCTTACTTATTGCGTTATGTAAAGATTGTGTTATCTTTACTATATGTGAAATGTAAAGAGGTTCGTGGCATGCCAAAAATCAGCGCAAAAGGGCAAATTACTCTTCCCGCAAGTCAAAGAGAGGCTATCGGTGTGAGGCCTGGTGATGAAATCGAAACCTTCGTCGTAGATGATCAGATCAATATCGTTAAGAAGGTTGCTGGAGCCGCAAGGGGGATGTTGAAAAAAGTCAAAGTGAAGGATTCGATAAGTGACGAGCAATCAATGGAATCCGCCCTGTCGTGATCGCCATTGATACCAATGTGTTGTTGCGGTATCTGCTCGACGATGATCCTGTTCAATCGGCCAAAGCCGCCAAATTGATTGGCGGTAGTCGTACTGTTCTTGTTACCGATGTGGTTTTAGTTGAAACGATTTGGACGCTGAGAGGCAGGAAATATCAACTGGATAAGTCAGAGTTGATTACGGTGCTCAAAGCGCTCTTTCAAGAGCCCAATATTCGATTTGAAGATGGGCAGGCGACTTGGGTCGCGCTCGATCAGTATCGTAAATCTAATGGCGCAGACTTTGCGGATGCGCTTATCGTGAACAAGGCAAAGTTGATTGCCTGTAAACTAAGTGAATCATTCGAAGGGGTTTATACCTTCGATAAAGCTGCACAGAAATTGCCAGGAGCAAACGCGTGCAAATAAATCAATGGGGATATATCGTTAATGACGCTGACCCCATTGATTTTTATATCGAAAGTAGGCGTTTTATTGCAGAGTAATCTGAATCGCTGACTTTGCACTCTGCCGCGAAATACTCCCATTGCTGAATGGCATCCATAATCTGTTCAGCTATGTTTTTTACCGTGGTTTTGTCTAAACCGAATACTTTTCCTTGCTTAATGACCTCGCTGGGTTTTGGTGGATAAGGTGAGTATTGATAACCAGCAACATGATATGCGCCGGCTGTTAGGCTGGGCACTAAGTCGTATGCGGGCGATAAGCGAAAACCGCTGCCATCATTGATCATTGAAAAATTGCGCTCGTGATCGTCGGTATTATTGATCGCTCGATTAAACAGCATTTGTCGCAACAGCTGCTCGGCATCCTCACGAAAATCGACGCTGTGTGATTGCAGTAGCTTATGAACATCGTCATAACGAAATACACCCGCGTCGTCCCGCTGGTAAGCGTCCTTACGTAAACCGTTTATAGAAATAAGATGGCGCCGATGTGATTCAGAAATATCAAAGCGTTGCAGCAGCAGAACATCACGGCCGCTTATATCCTCAAGCAGTTCGCCATCATACACATTAATTCCCGCCGCTTTTGCCATCTTAAGACAGGCTAGCTCAACGCGAGCGACGTTGAATTGATCGCTTCCTAGCCGGTTAAATTTAGCAAGAAAAGCTTCGGCGCCACGATAGACCAATGATTTTGGGCGGGCACCGCCAGCTCCTGATCCTTCGTTAGCGAGATAAATTAAATCGAGAGATTCGTGTGGGATTTCCTCGAATGACAAGGTGTCGATTTGGTGGGCGATTTGTTCTGCTTGAGCAAGCTCTTCCCAAGCGATACCCAATTGGTACAGCGGCCGTTCGTTGTTTGCGGTGAGCTCTAGAGCGCCAATCCGGCTGCGACGTAAGGCGCCTAAGCAAGCAATAGCGCTGTTGGCGTTCATTTTCTCGCCGGTTTGTTTTAGCACTGCATAACTTAATACTCGGCGCCCCCATGCATCGGGTAAATAATCGTCAAGGAATGCGGGGATGCCGCCGCGGCATTCTATAGCGCGTTCTTTGGGTGACAGGGGCAGGCAAAGGGGGTCAATGGCGATGGCGCCGCTCAGCTCAAGGTATTCAGGTCGGTATCGAAAACCGACTTGCTCGACATGCCCGCGATCTTCCATGATCACAACGTCGGCGGCCTGAGTTCGCCCAGTGCTCGGCAGGTCTATATGTAGTGCATAGCGGGCTTTGTCAATCATCGAATAAGGACGTTGGCATGACAAATAACAAGTTGAACTGATCCTCTAGGCCCAGCACTCTCGCCGCTTCATGGTAGTTGCCGAGCGACACCGACAATTTACCCTGCTCCATCTTCACGAGCGTTGAAACGCTTACGCCAATGCGTGGTGCAAAACCGCGCACACCATCCCTAGGAAAGCGCTCTTTGCGGGCCGCGCATAGGCGCTTGCCGAGTTCGGGTAGTGTCTCTGTCATGTGTATTATAGTAGAGCAAATTGCTAGTAATTGGGTAAATGTTGTAAAATATTATAACTTTTATGGGCTGGGCACAAGTTCTTAGTACTTCATCCGCGAGGCAGGTATCAACTGTGGATGAGGCAATGATGAGCTTAGAAGTAGCGTCAATCGACTTGTTTAGCCTTGAGCGCCGTCGATTATCGTCGACTAAATAGTCGGCTCGAGTTTATGATAGGTAGCAGTAAAATCGTCCATGATTATAGGCCCATTACCGTATCAATGACTGTTGAGTCGCATGACTATCTTCGAATAACCTCTGAATTATTGATCGAGTGACCGCAATCCTATGCGTGAAAAGGAGGTAAGTGGGCGACAATACTCGAATGTTGCTGCAATTGACGCACGCTTGGCAGCGCTTGAAGCGGAAAGAGCTCATTTGCTGGTGCAGCGAGCGGAAATTAAGGCGTCCGAGGCGGAAAGGATACCCGTATCGGAGGAGCTTTCGCCTGGGCAAAAGGTAGCCGTGTTCAGAGGTCTATTTCGGGGGCGGACAGATATTTTTGCGACCCGCTGGCAAAATCAACAGGGGCGCAGCGGTTATTCAGTTGCCTGTAATAATGAATGGGTGCCCGGCGTATGTAATAAACCGCGGATTAAGTGCCAGGACTGTAATCATCGGCAGTTTACTGAGCTCAATGACGATGTGGTTTACCGTCATCTCGCTGGTCAGAAAATTGTAGGTCTATACCCTCTGCTCCATGACAATACTTGCTATTTTCTCGCCGCTGATTTTGATAAATCGGGCTGGCGAGACGACGTCAAGGCAATGTCGCGGGCATGCAGCGAATTCGGCGTGGCCCATGCAATAGAGATCTCCCGATCTGGCAGCGGCGCCCATCTCTGGATCTTTTTTAGCGACAATATTCCTGCTAGGGAGGCCCGTTCTCTGGGATTTGGTCTGCTGGATAAGGCTATGGAGATCTGCCCACACTTATCGTTTGACTCATATGATCGCTTATTCCCCAATCAGGATATTTTGCCCGAAGGTGGATTCGGCAATTTAATTGCTCTTCCTTTACAGAAAGAGGCCAGATTGTCGGGGAATAGTTCGTTTGTTGACGCCGAGCTAGAGCTTATTCAGAACCAATGGCAATACTTGGCAGGCCTGAAATCGCTATCAGCGCATGATGTTAATCGTCTGCTTGCAATATTGTCGCCGAGCTTGGATTTAGGCGCTGAGCAGACGCTACCCGAAAATATCCCTCCATGGGAACTCACGGCCAAGCCTAAGCGCCTCCCGCTAATTAACCTAGCGGGGGCGCTGACGATTACGCTGGCCAATCACATCTATTTCAACTTGAACGATGTGCCGGGGCCCTTAATCGCAAGGCTCAGACGGCTGGCTAGTTTTTCTAACCCGGTTTTCTTCAAGACGCAGGCGCTCCGGTTTTCAACCCACGGAATTCCACGTTTCATCACATGCGCTCGTATCGAGCTTGGTTATCTCGCATTGCCTCGAGGTTGCCTGGACGATGTGGTGGCGCTACTAAACGAAAATAAGATAGCGTTTGAATTTGACGATAAGCGGCAAGTGGGCGAAAAACTGCACGGTATGAAGGCTGCTTTAACGCTGAGGAAAAGTCAGCAAACGGCCATTAGTGCTCTCGTAAAATACGATACCGGCATATTGCACGCGCCGACTGCGTTTGGGAAAACCGTCACCGCGATTAGTATGATTGCCAAACGCAAGACCAATACACTCATCCTAGTGCACAGTCGGCAGTTGTTAGACCAGTGGGCCGAGCGTCTTAGATCATTTCTGCCAGATGTAAAAATTGGCATCATTGGCGGCGGTAAAAAAAAGCCTTCAGGTGTCATTGATATAGCCACTTATCAGAGTCTGATTGATAAGAAGGACAATTCAGTCTCAGCGCTAGTGCAGGATTATGGTCATGTTGTCGTTGATGAGTGCCACCACGTGTCGGCACCGCGCTATGAAATGGTCTTAAACGAAGTCCGCGCAAAGTATTTGCTGGGTCTAACGGCTACGCCAGAAAGGCAGGATGGCCATCAGAAAATTATTTTCATGATCACTGGGCCAATACGTCATAGCGTGAAAAAAACGCAGGAAGACACGTTTACACAAGAAGTCCGAGTGCATCAGCTATATCACCCAATGCCAGCGTACCTGCTTCAAGCAGCTGAGCGTCCGAAAATTTCTGATGTATACCGCTGGATCATGGAAAACGATGTTCGGACGCAGCTTATTGTTGATAGTGTGCTGGAAAGCATTCAGCGGTCTAGGCATCCGATCGTACTGACAGAAAGGCGGGAGCATGCTGAAAGCATTAATGCGATTTTGCTCGAAAAGGGAGTTCAATCTGTTGTCCTAAAAGGAGCTATGCGTGCTGCTGAGCGCAAAAACGTTGAAAAGCATTTGGCGACGGCACAGGTGGTCGTAGCAACCGGAAAATATGCGGGTGAGGGTTTTGACCTGCCGCGATTGGATACGCTGTACTTGGCTATGCCAATAGCGTGGAAAGGCGCCCTAGCCCAGTACGCTGGGAGAATTCATCGAGAAATCGATGGTAAAACCAATGTGACTATCCACGACTATGCTGATTTTGCGTTGCCGATGCTTCAACGCATGTATAAGAAGCGGGAGAAAAGCTACAAGGCAATGGGCTACAAAATTTCGTATGGGGATGGTTAATATACATTATCTCTATCAGTCACGGGTGCTGGCGAATAAATTTCCGCTAGTACTTGAGTCCTAGTGTTTCACTTAGTGATGCATCTGATGTTTCTGTGATTCTATTTGTGAGCAATGTTTTCAAAGGCTGGAGCTCAGACGATGGGAGTCGCGGAACAAAATAGTAGCAAATGCCATCAAGTAACCAGATTGGCAATGATGGTGCTAGCTGCCGCCATTCTTCGCTGATTTCTGTCTGGCTTTGTTTGGATAGGTCATTAAGCAGCCGCCTCAAATACTCAATAAACGGCGATATATTGGGTTCCTTTGGGAACGCTGATTTTGAAATATGTCGGTGATAAACAAAGTCCCGCTGTGTGAGAGGAAAGGTGTGGATGCTCTTTAAGGCAGCGATACGGATTTCAACAGGGTGATCGGCGGTGATCTTTTCGAGTCGAGTGCCAGAGAGAGGCACCAGATTTTCCGTGAATTAAATAGCTTAGGGCGCGCGGAGTGGGGAGCATTCCGCAAGAGTTTGTGATTTTCATTTTGACTGCTTTCTGCGGTTGAGAATTTCCATTTTAATGTTAACACTACGAGTTCTTAATAATATTCATACAGAGCATTGATCATGCGTTCCCAAGCTTACCACTCATTCGAACACGCCATTCAAGATGCTAGTGATTTACTGCGTCATTTCGATGCGCTGAATACCAATCCGCCGCCACCTCAGATTGAGGTATTGAAGCGGGCAAGTTTGATCATGGCGCTGGCTGCGCTTGAAACATACTTTGAAGATCGATTGGTTGAGGCGTCTGAGCAATTATGCAGTAGAAGTGCGGCTGATTCGCCACTTGCCAAGTTCCTTAAAGACTCATTGGCTCATGATCTCAAGCTCTTTCATACCCCTAGCACCGATCGCGTGCGCCCAATTTTTCAAAAGTACTTTGATATTGATATTACTGCTGGCTGGACGTGGAATAATGTTGAGGCGGCTGACGCGCGTAAGGAGCTTAATCGACTTACCAAGAAACGTGGTGATATAGCCCACCGCTCATTACGTCCAGTAGATGGATTGGGGCAGCCGCAACCGCACGCAGTGACACGGGATGATCTTCGAAAGCATATATATTTTGTGACACAGCTTGCACTGGCGTCAGATATTTACTTAGCCTCAGTTTTGACTTGTTCTTGACGTAGGTACGCCATTTTTAGTCTCGATCTAGGCTTGATTGATAGCGCTATAAGTCAATGTTCTTTTTCCAGTACTAACCCATACCATTCGTTTTGTAATTGCACTTCACGCGTTTATTGAGTCATAACGCGACTGGTATGGTTCGTCAATAAGGCGCTCCTTGTAAATACCCCTCAAGCTAATACAATCCTTGCATCGAAATTTACATGCTCACAAGGAATGATGGCGGAACTTATGGATAAAAGTGTTCTAGAGAGGAATGAAATTTGGCAGTAATTTCTTGAACGTTGGCCTATAGACTGTATTGGAAGTATGACCTTAGAAGATTATACGTCTGTTGATCTCAGTCATAGCAGCTCCAGCTCGGCTTGGGATATATATGCATTCGATAGTGTAATATTTCGCAATTATTCCAAATAAAATTATATCTTACGCTTTGTATAAGTGGGTAATTAAAGTTAGGAAGATCCGCGTTAAATGCGAATTGCTACTCTAGGCAATGCCTAGCCAACCTCTATGAGGAGATCTTTGTTGAAGTCGTTGATCTCGCGGCTAGGGTAGTAGCCGTAGGGATTGCATACTACGCGGGTGCCGAAAACGGTGTAGTCAAAAGTCCAGTGCGGGTGGCCGTGTACCCACAGGTCGATATCGTACTTTTCTAAGATGTCGGCTAAATCAGAGGCAAAGCAAGAGTTGACCGGGCTTGTACCGATATACATGGGGTGCACAGAGTTTATGTGCGGCGCGTGGTGAGTAACAACAATGGTTGGCCCGTCGTGCGGCTTTGAGAGCTCTCTTTCCAGCCACTCTCTGCTACGAAAATGCACATTTTGTGCGTGCGCTGGGGTGAAGAGACGCTTCTGCTTACCGCCGATGATAGTGCTTATCACTATGTATCCAAATCGATGTCGATTGATTGAGATTTTTATTCGTCGTAGTTTTACTCTGATTTTATTGAGCACACAGCTGCTATTTGGTATTCGCTCTTTCGGGATAAATAAGCACACTTTCCGAATCATCAATTTGTAGGCCTTTGGCTTCTGAAATGAGCAGAATCGTTTTTCCGACTTCTGTGTCGTAGCCTGCTGGGCGCGCGCTGGAAATCCTGCCTGGCCCAAGAAGCTGGTAGACAGTGTTTTCTGTCTCTACCAGCATGGTGTTTTCGTCAAAATTGACGATCAGCGATGATTGCATTGCATCGCCTACTCGCCACCGATTCAGTTTGTCTTCGACGACTTGGCCCGTAAAATATTCTGCTTTAAAGCCGGGGTTACGTGCTAACCGTGCTGCTAGAAGATCCTCTGGGATATATTGTGTGATGGTATGCTTGCACCATGCGCGAATCGTTCCACCAAAAGGTTTTTCATATTTTAGGTCTGGCATCCCGTCTCTCCGTCATATGGTCGAGAAATTTTTAGTGGATGATTCTTTCCCTGTAACCGCGTGCAATTCTAGACACAGCTAATCGGTGCTTTTGCATTCCCTTTTCGTGTTTAAAAGGAGAGTGTATTACCCACATTCCTAAGCCTTGAAGTGAGTAAACGGAATTCAACGTTTCGATCTTCATATTTTGAAGATCGAAGCCGGTCAGGCACGAAGTAGCTATTGGTCGATAGTCCGCAAATCGGCCTTGTGGATCGCTCACGAGTACTCCCATGACGATAATCGGCTGTGCGTGGCTATCTGGTAGCGCAATTAAGCCGGATTGCAATACAGATGAAAAATCAATTAATCGCCAATTAACAAAGATGCCGCCAAATTTACGTGGGAGTGTGCCGTCGAGATGTGTTGACGGAATGTCTTTATTGAGTGTTTTGATATCTTTCATTCTACTGTCCAAGTGATGTAGTCACTCAGCTTTTATAAATGAATTATATAAAAATATCCATGTAAATCAATTACTTAAATAACAGTATAATAAATTTACAAATTGATTAGTCTTTGAAAAATGGGCTTTTTTTTGTAATTTAATGAAATCCCATTAAAATTAAAAATTGTTCATCTTTTTAAATTCTCTTCAATTATATCCACTAGTTTGTCGACCAGATCATCACCGCCATCGAAGTCGATTGATAAAGATCCTCGCTTTTCCTTGAAATCCCTAAAGACTGGCACTTCGATGCAGTTGATTTCGCCGAGAGTTTGGATGTTTTCAAGTAATCGGCGAATGTGGGGCAACCAATCATGGGCGACGCAGAATCCAGCTTGCAGTTCTTCGCCGGTAATGCTGTGTCGCCATGTAATGAGGTCGGGAAATTCGTGGTACAGGCTTTCTAGGTAGTCTCGGTACTCCTTGTCTGTTTGAGGATAGTTGTTCACTGTGGCCTCCTGAATTTTCGGATTACCTTTGCTTCAAACAGTGAGGGTTGTGCAATGTAGTCTGGATGCTGCGAAGGCAGCGCAATTAGGTGTCCCAACCGCTTCCAGTTGTGAATGTCGCAACGTTTGCATCCCAAGTATTTGGCAGTTGCGCTAGCGCACCAATAGAGCTTGCAATGCTGTTTCACAAGTTCGGCATGCTCTGCTGACAGATAGTCAACATCTCGAATTCTGATAATTCCATTTTTCATGATGTAGCCGATTCTTCTTACTAGCTGAGGTCGTGATAGCCCAGTTGCAACAGCAAGCGTATCTACGCTGACTAGCGATTCAAGAAAACGTTGTGCATCCACGATAGTGGTTTTTCTGTAGTACAGTTTGAATGGATCACTTGAGTTCGGGTAGCCCGCAGAAAGTGGCGTTACATCTACCAGCTTTGATAGGTGCCGAGTGTTAAAGCCAAGCAGTGCCGCCGCAGTTTTTGAGTCTGCCCAGATACTTTTATCAGGTTCGTGTGTTGATTTTGTTTGTCGCCCCGAGCGGGAGAAGCGGTTTAATTGCAGGGCGGCTTTTGAGACTTCCAGCGAGTCCGCATCTGCTTTTTTGAATACATAAACGATATTCCCATCAACAGTTCTGCCAGACACAGGCTTAATACCAAGATGGATAAGACGCTCTGCATAGCTTTTCGGGTCTGTACCGAGTCGAGCAGCTAGCTGCGCACCAATAGCGTAGTGTGAGATGAAATAATCGAGTGAGCTTTTGGGCAGTAAATAGCGATTATTACGATTGCGCTGTTCGGTTGAATTAAGCAATTTAACTTTTAGTAGAGAACGCACTGCTTCTGGGTACAAATCCAAGTATGTGGCAGCTTGTTCTAAGGTGAAATGGCCTTCTGGCATGGTTACATCTGTTTTAACATCAGCGTCCACAATGGTATCTAGCAGTGATTCACCCTGAAGGGTTACGTCAATGTCACCATTGAGTAGTTTGTCTAGCCAAACGGACGAAGATAGCCTGTGAGTTGTGACTAATGTTCGGATACTGGCGCCAGACGTCGAACCATTTTGGCGACAAAGGGTATCTAAAACTTTAATCACTCCGTTGAGGTTTAACGTCTTCCTCGTGCGACTTTCCTTCGACGTAAAGGCAGCCAATCGCCCTTTAAAGATCTCATCAACAACCTTCAGCGTGCAGCCTAGCGTAAATGCGAGTTGTTGCCGAGAGAGCATGAAATTGTCGGGTAACGAGGTTGGCGATGAGGCCGAGGCCGAGGCGACTTCTTGAGCGACTGCGTGAAGTAATGCTTTGTATTGATCTGACGAAACTGAAAGCAGTGGAGCAACGACTGATCGAGCCGCAATTGATGATGGATATTTCCTCATCGAGGCGAGTAGCATCGAGATGGGTTTTACATCGCCATCGAGAAATTCAAGTACAGGCTGACAAGCCGCTGGCCACAGCAGATAACGTTCCGAAAAAATGCGGCGGAGTTCATGAAAGGAAACTACCTTTTCTCGTTCGCCCTCTTCAATCCATTCTTTCAGACGCTTTGCGGCATTAATAACTTGCTCGGACGCAACTGTTTCACTTTTTTCGGATAGGATGCCATAACAATTACACAGATTGACACCAAGTCGACTCCATGTGATTTCTGTCGCGCAATGCGGGCATTTTTCAATTAAGTGACAGTGGTGCTCGGGGCAAGCTTCGACGCCAGTAACATCGTGCCAATATGGTAATGCGCCCTTTTCTGCGCACTTCGGACACAACCGAGCATGTTTAAAATCGAGCCATTGGGCCCATTGTCGACTGTCCGCAAGGGATTGGTATAGCTCAGGCAGTTGCCATCGGTGGGTGTCCATAAACGGAGCAACGGTTTCAGTATTACCGACTGTCAACGATCGGATGAATGCTGAGAGGTTATTCGTCTGCTTGCCCAGCACTCTTAAAAGAGTGACTGGCGTTTCTGTATGAACCTCGCTTAGTCGTAAAAGGGCACTGCCCGCACTTTCGTGCGGCAGTGTGTTAGGGCGAAATGACAAAGTTGTATTATTTTTCATGGCGTAGGGCTCCTGGTGGGATGGCATGTTTTTCAATCAGCTTGGGCAGCGTGCGAGCATTAGTCTCAAACGCTGGGTCAGAGCTCTCAAGCTTGAATGGAAGCTTAAGCATTGAAGCGGCATCGGCGAAGTTACTCACCGAGTAGGTTTTCTCCATGCTCTCGTCGGCGATTCTTTGCTCTGACAGTTCCCTAAATAGGTCGCTGATGGAGTCAATGCGGCCGCCGCTGGCAAGATACATGCGCTGTGAAAATGCCAATGGATTTACATCCTTGTGGAGCTGGCGCCCCGTGACTTCGGCATAATTCGACACCATTCGCTGAACGGTAAGGTGGAACGCCGTTTTCTCCGACGATGGGGCGCCCATCGGAGGAAGCGGCGCACGGTATTTCACCCTACGAGATAGTGGCTCATCTGAGTCAATGAATGCCAAATACTCCTGCGTACCAGCAAATACCAGTGGAATGTTGCTCTCCTCGTAGAATTCGCGCATGAAATCAAGGGTTTTTCTCGACTTCACAGGCGATGTTTCGCGGAGGAATACCTGGGCTTCATCTGGCATGACAATCTTGGTGCCAGCACATTTAATGGCGGTCAATGCCTTGCGTTGAAGGTGTCCCGTCAGCAGCGTGGAGCCTGGATCCGCGCGGAGCGTGGTACACACGACATCGCTGAAATCTCGCGGTGTGCAACCCGTTGGTGTTGAGAAAGAGGCAACGGGGACGCAGTATTGCCGCCCCATCTCGTTGTCAATGTAGCTCGGGGGATGAAGCGCTAGGAAATCTTTCTGCAGTGTAGATTTCCCAGTACCCGGCGGGCCGTAAATCGCCATACAGCCGGGATCGTCAAGCTTTCCTGCCGATTGGAAAAGCCGATTTAGCATTTTCCAAGCCCGGTTGTACGCCGGGTGGTACACACGCATGGCTTGAAATTCGTTGTGGAGCTCATAGGTCATTGGTTTCATTTTTGGATCCTCTGGTTGGTTGAATTTAAATGGCAGAAAGGTCGTCATCGTCGTTGAAGTCGATGTACGGCCCCTTCGGTGACTTGCGTTGATCGGCAATGTCTTTGGCAACATTGCGGATTTTGGTGCGCTCAGACTTTGGCATCGGCGTCGGTTGTTCTTCCTGATCGTCGTTTGCGTGACCTAAGTTCAGCTCACGCAGACGAGCTTGGAAGTCAGCTCGAATGACGCGGCCCATCGATTCATTGCGCTTGATGCTTTGCCACAAACCCTTGGAGTCTTTGATCGCCTCATGCTCGTCGAGTGTGAGGTTGCGCTGGTACTCTGGAAGGATGGGATCACACCGAAATACCTCATGTGGGTTCCGTTCGTCACAGACCCACACGTGCTCGAGGTTGTTCGGGTTGACACGAACCTCAGCATATTTGCGGCCATTAGCGCGAAGGCGCTGGTTGAGTTCTGGTAGCCCAGGGCCGTGCCAGAACAGGCCGTACAGCTCGACCCGGCCTTTCACGATACAGCGGCGCTCAACCTTCATTCCTAGAAGCATGGCGTCTGCTGCGGAAACTGTGCGCGGTGGATGAAGTTCATCTCGCGTGGCTTCCTTCCATTTTTGGTGGGGCGATTTACCGAGCCCCTTATGGACGGTGTGGTGGTAGACCGTTAGTGCTTCCAGGAAAATCTTTTCGACTTCCTTGATCCAGATACGCGCCATTTTTTCGGAACGGTAATCACCGCGGTCTTCTGGCGATGAAAACGTTGTCCCGATAAGCCGATGGAACACTAGCTCATTCATCGTTCGGAAAAATCGCTCGATGTAGGGCTTTCCGTTTGGCGATTGAGGCGGCGCTGGAAGAACCGTGGTATTGAATACGGATACCTGGCGAGAAAAGCTCTCATTGATGAACTCCGCACCTTGGTCAGGCACAAGCAGTGATGCAATTGCACGGTAAGGATAGTCATCCTGCGTGATGCTTCGTTGGTATGCCCGTGTCGTCATTAATGCATTGGGCGCTGCGAGTGAAAACTCCCAACTGATAACGCATCGTGTGTACACGTCCAGAAAGACCATGAGCCACGGCCGGTATACGGCGCCTGTGGTTGGGTGCTTGACCAGTACATCGCAACGCACGCAGTCAATTTCTACACGTCCACCGATAAACGGCGCTGTGCGATGTTGACCTCCGTAATTCATAGACTTACGCACGCTTTCATCGCCAAATCTGCGCTTGATGAGATGGAAGTGATCGCTGTCTTCAATCCGGCGGCGCAAGGTACTCACGCTCGGAAGTTTCACTTCAAGCTCATGCTCCGAATACCCTGGGAATAACACACGAGCCTGCCTAAAGAGCTCCTCATGGGTTGCCCTGACGCTCGGCCTATTCGAGTTCGCAAATTCAGTCATGATGACCGAATTTACAAAGTCTTCGATGTTGGCTTGAAATCCCTTTTTACGTTGGCGCCGACGATGGTCGGAGGTCGCAAATACCCAGAAATTCCCAGCTGCACGGTATAAGTTTAACCAGCGATTGACCGTCTTATAGTCAGGTACTCGTCTAGCCTTATAACCCTTCGCGGTTGCGCCACGGTTGAATACCTCGCAGAACGCAGAAATCTGCCGCATTGATGTTTCAATGGGCGTGCCATTGGGTGTGGCGTCCGCAATCTTGACGATCCCGACTTTGAAATTAAAGCGACGATAGTCATGATCATTCAGTCCAAGGATGTTGCGCGTAAAGTCCACCTCATCCATGGCGTCTTCCAGTGGGACAAAGCGCTGAGTTTCCAAATGTTGAATGAAGCGCTCTTCGCTCAGTTGGTACGTTTTACTGCCATTTACTTGCCGGAGTCGCATCACTTGGTTACCTGGGCTTCCCTGCAGGTGAGTGATTTCCAGCTGCGAGCCGTCATCAAGAAAACGCTTACCGAGCTTGATAAGCGGGTTCATGTCAGTGGTGTGTAGAGAGATTAGATTTTTCATTGGTATTACCTCATTGAGATCAAAAGATCGCCGCTTAATGCAGCATTGAAAGGGGTACGCAAATACCCCCGAGAGAGCCCGTAGGCGAACCCACGGAGCAATTCTGTTGAGTCGAGATGCATCAGGTTTTCAAGCTTGGTGCTGCCCTTGAATTCGCGAAGTGCATGCTCGACAGTCTTGTAGGCTTGGATGAGCTGGTGTTCTGGCTGGCTCAGAAAGTGGTAGAGATACAGCAGCGTGTCGTGGCGCGGCTGTTTCAGAAGCGATTCATCCGTTTTGAAATGCAACCGGTAGCCAGTGCCTTTAAACAAGGCTTGGCGCTGCTTCTTCCACACTTTTCCTCTAGGTGATGCAAGGAAAGCTGCGGTTTTAACTTCGACTACGTACGGTTTTTTATCGTAGGGAAATACCACGAAATCCGGGGTGTAGAATTTCACCGCCGGGTTGTTGATGAACTCAAGCGTGAACGGCTGTGGGTAGTACACATGGATGTGAGGGTTAAACTCCGAAAGCAGGCAAAACGCTGCTTCGGGTTTCCCTTCGAGTTTGTATACATGAGCAAACGACTTATCCTGCAGCGCACGCGTTTTCTGCGAAGTGAAAATACTGAGCGTAACGCCGTCCTTCTTCGCGATCGGTACGCGCGATGGCGGCGATGTGCGTGTCGCCTGCATTGCGAGTCCAATCGCTTCAATTGGGAAGCGCAGTCGTGGGTGGGGTTTGCGACCCCTTTGGTTTTTCTGGGCACAGGGTGGCCCTAGTGGTGGTTTCTTAACCATCATCAGCGTCCTTTTAGTTTGTTTTGTAGGGACGCCGGTGTGGTTCAGCGTCCTCTTAGCGAGCGGGTGTTATCTCGGTTGTCATATTCGTAAGCTCATCGCTTTCTCCTCTTGTTGTTGCGTGGGACGGAAAGTAATAGACAAAAGTCACCCATTCCGCAAGTGGCGGAATTTTCGTAAGATATTGATTAATATACTAAAAATTAATAATACTAAGCCGGATTGGTAGTGCGCTTGTCGCCGATGTTCAGCGTATTTTGAAATGATTTATTAAAGTGGATATTCGATTTTCAAATGATGGCGTAGAGCATCTTTCCGTGGTGGCTAAGCGCTGCATTTTGATGGTTGAGGCGATTAAAGCGCGCGTCAAAAATGAAGTGTTTTTAAGCGATAAATCACAGGCCGTTCGATCGTGGCTAAACGAAGTAAATTTATTAGCGGTAGGCATAAACTTCTGACATTGGCTGTGTGGGTATTTTGCGAAAAAACACATAGACAATTTTCTCAGTTGTAAGAGTGAGTGAATCCGAAGTTTTCGGATTGCGCCTGTATATGCAGTATGAAATGACGCCACAGGCTTTTTTGCAGCCGAGTTCTGTGGTTTCGAGCTGGATAGGCTCGTGTCGCAAAGTAAGTAAAAAGCGGAGTTGAGAATACGATTCAGCATCGGCGTAGTCCTTGGTGTGTTGGTTACCCAAATTTATAAATCGCCGGCGCAAGGTGGGGCGACGAAGTTACTGATGTATTCGCATAGTTAGTATTTCGTTAATTAAATAAAGTGCGCAGAAGCGCTAAGGTTTCACACTATAGTCATACCTTGGGGTAAAGTCAATATAAAATCATTAAAAATGCAGCCTTTTGTCATCAATCACTTTTATTATTATATCGATAATGAGATATTGCACTGGTGCGTTGGGGTAAATTCATGAGGTCTAAAGTGTGAAAATTACCAAAGAAGTGGGCGAAATTGCGTCAATTCAAGTGGGCCACGCGATGCGTGGAGCGATTCCAGAGGTGCCTGGCACTGGTGTGTTTATGGTTCAGCCAAGGGATATAAATGATTATGGAAGCGTTAATTGGGGTGGCGTGGTCGAGACTGAACTTAGGGGAAAGGCGGAGCCCAGGTGGCTAGAGCACGGTGATGTGCTCTTTAAAATGAATGGAAAGCCTAATTTTGCTGCGTACATCAATATTATCGGCCTGCCGAGTGATGCGCGGGTAGTGTGTCATCATCAATTTTTTCATTTGAAAGTTCGAGATCGTCGCGTGGATCCGGAGTATCTCGCATGGTTCTTGAATCGACATGAGATGCAGGAACAAATTGATGAGCTAAAAAAGGCGCTTGCGACGGGCCCTGTGGTGAATAAAGGGATGCTTTCGGGGCTTTCAGTTGTTATTCCGGCTCGGGAAGTCCAGGTGGAGGTGCTCAATCTCTGGACGAATTTCATTAATGATCAACGGATGCTGCAATACAAGATCATGAGCTCGAGGAAAAACTATGAAGTCGCAGTTTCGGGTCGAATTGATGATCTGTTTCAGGCGAAATGAAAAATGCTTTTTGTTAAGCTCTGCGGTTCGCATCTCAAATGCTTAGCGGCGTGATGCTATAAGAATGTAAGGTCTTATTGCTTTCGTAAAGGTGCACCGGCTGCTCGGGAAGGGTTGGGCGATGGGCTCTTTGGGTTAGTTGGAGTTAGGTCAGGCTTAATTTTTTGTGCGTTCATTATCAAGATTTGCCTGTAGCTGAGCTAAGTTGACCTCTGTATACAGATAGAATGATAAAAAGGGCCTCTGGCTCACAAAATAGATAGGATGTAAGGAAATAGAAAGTCGAAGTTATGTTTGGGTTCGATCCCGCTCAGTGGCAGAAAGGTAAGGATGCTAAATGCTAAAGCTCGAAGACGTTAAAAAAGACGCCCAGGTTCGTGGTATTCAATCTGAAGATATTGTGCGTATTGTTCAAGTTGAGGCGGTAGGTGATGCCGCTATTACTGTTTATTACAAAGATAGTCAGGGTCAGCTTGGTGAGCAGATGCTGTTTCGCTCAGATGAGTCGCGCTTGGAGCTGGCTACGGTTGGACGTGCGTGGGCCTTTGATGCACCTGGGGCGGAATTCAAACTGGGATTAGAGGCGCATCGTATTACTCAGGCTGCGCTGTTTGACCCAATGATGGCTGTGCATACATCTAATGTGGAGCCGTTACCCCACCAAATTTCCGCTGTTTATGAGCATATGCTGCCAAAGCAGCCGCTACGTTATGTATTAGCCGATGATCCTGGTGCGGGAAAGACGATCATGGCCGGTTTGCTGATCAGTGAGCTCCTGATGCGCGCAGACGCCAAGCGCATACTTATTGTGTCGCCAGGTTCACTTACAGAACAGTGGCAAGACGAGTTGCTTGAAAAATTTGGTGTGACATTCGATATATTCAGCCGGGAGAAGCAAGAGCAATGCGCTTCTGGTAATTATTTTGATGAATCTGACCAGCTGATTTGCAGGTTGGATCAGCTTTCACGAAACGAAGATTTTCAAGAAAAACTAAAGAATACGGAGTGGGACTTAATTATTGTCGATGAGGCCCATAAGCTATCGGCTAGCTACTTCGGTAATAAGGTGAATAAAACCAAGCGGTTTCTACTCGGTGAGCTTCTGGGCTCCATTACGCGTCATTACCTGCTCATGACGGCAACGCCACACAACGGCAAGGAAGAAGACTTCCAAATTTGGTTGTCATTGCTTGATGGTGATCGATTCTATGGGAAATTCCGTGAGGGTGCGCATAAAGTAGATGTGTCAGATATGATGCGTCGAATGGTGAAAGAGGAGCTGCTTAAATTTGACGGCACACCGCTATTTCCAGAGCGCAGGGCTTATACGGCTAACTATGAGCTGTCGCCCATGGAAGCTTTACTTTACGAGCAGGTAACGACCTACGTTCGTGAAGAGATGAATCGAGCTGATAATCTAGATGGCCAAAAGAAAAACAACGTGGGCTTCGCATTAACCATGTTGCAGCGTCGGTTGGCGTCGAGCCCAGAGGCTATATATCAATCATTAAAACGCCGTCGTAAGCGTCTAGAAGATCGTCTGACAGAAACCAAGCTGATGGCTCGTGGCCAAACTGGACGAAATTCTGGTGTTGCCCAGACGATTGGTGAATATAGCGTCAGGAAACAAATCGATTTGCCCGACAATCTAGATGATCTTGATGACGATTTAAGCGCGGAAGAGTACGAGTTGTATACCGAGCAAGTGGTCGATCAAGCATCCGCGGCGGAAACCATCCCTGAGCTAGAAGCTGAAATACTCATCCTCAAAGACCTGGAATATCAGGCGTTATCTGTCGTTCAGTCAGGCAACGATAAAAAATGGGAAGAGCTGTCTTGTTTGCTGCAAGATAAGCCGGAAATGTTTACCTCAAGTGGTAGTCGCAGAAAACTCATTATCTTTACTGAGCATAAAGATACTCTTAACTATTTAGTCGCTCGTATAGGCGATATGTTGGGTAATACGAATGCAGTGCGAACTATTTCGGGTGGCACTAACCGTGATGAACGCCGGAAAATACAAGAAGAGTTCCGAAATGACCCAGAGGTCACGGTTTTAGTCGCCACAGACGCAGCTGGCGAAGGTGTAAACCTACAAAACGCCAACTTGATGGTGAACTACGACCTACCGTGGAACCCCAATAGATTAGAGCAGCGCTTTGGCCGTATCCATCGAATAGGCCAAACCGAGGTGTGCCACCTATGGAATATCGTGGCGAATGAAACCCGTGAGGGTCAGGTCTTCCAGAAGCTCTTTGATAAAATCGAAATAGAAAAAGAAGCACTGGGTGGAAAAGTATTTGATGTGCTCGGTGAGGCCTTCGATAACGTTTCCCTTAAGGATCTTTTGGTTGAGGCTATTCGCTATGGTGAAGACCCTAAAATTAAGGCCAAAATGAACGAGGTGATTGAGGGTGCGCTAGACGCAAACCACCTCAAAGAGATAATCAAACGTAATGCCCTAGTTGACCAGCATATGGGGCTTGATGCGCTCTATGCTGTAAAAGAAGAAATGGAAAAAGCTGAAGCTCGCAAGCTCCAACCGTATTTTATTCGAGCATTTTTTACAGAGGCATTTCAAACGGTTGGCGGTGAATTTCGAGCTCGTGAGTCCGGCCGATACGAGGTGCGTCATGTGCCTGCGGCCATCCGTGAGCGTGACCGCATTATTGGCGAAAGCCGCACTCCGGTACTGAAAAAATACGAACGAATATGTTTTGAAAAGCAGCATGTACGCCAATCGGGCAAAGTAATGGCGGACATGATTCACCCTATGCATCCGCTTATGCATGCGGTGACAGACTTGGTGCTGCAGGCACATAGGCCAAAGTTGAAGCAAGGCGCAGTATTAGTCGATCCAAATGATGACAGTATAGAACCAAAAGTTCTGTTTATGGTTGACCACACTGTGCGTGAATCGAGCCAGAATGGTGAAGTCGCGTCACGGCGTCTACAGTTTGTCGAGATCGACGAGCAAGGCAATGCCTTGAACGCAGGTTGGGCGCCTCACCTAGATTTACAGCCTATAGATGATTACGATCGAAAGTTAGTGAGTGATGTCCTGCAGGCAGGCTGGTTAAATCATAACCTTGAGGCATTAGCACTTAACCATGCTTCGCAGAAATTGGTGCCAGAACATTATGCAGAGGTGAAAGGTCGCCGAGAGCGTCAGGCTGATAAAACAATGGCCGCAGTGAACGAGCGATTAGTTAAAGAAATTAACTATTGGTCAGACCGCTATATAAAGCTCCAAGACGACGTGAACGCGGGTAAGCAGCCGCGTATCCAGCCAGAAATGGCCCGCCGCCGTGTAGATGAGCTCACCGCCCGTTTAGAACAGCGTAAAGCCGAGCTGGTCGCGCTTAAAAATGTCGTTTCCAGCACACCTGTCGTTATCGGCGGCGCCTTGGTGATTCCGCAAGGATTGCTGTCAATGCGCAAAGGCGAAACTCAATTTTCGGTTGATGCAGTGGCTCGTGCTCGTGTTGAGCGGGTGGCGATGAATGCCGTTATGCAAGCTGAGCGAGAGTTTGGCCATATCGTTACTGATGTCGGTGCTGAAAAATGTGGATGGGATGTAACCTCGCGGCCCCCTGTTAATGCCGATGGTTCCATCAAGCCAGATCGGCATATTGAGGTGAAAGGTCGCGCTAAAGGCCAAAGCACCATAACGGTTAGCCGTAATGAAATAATTTACGGCTTAAACCAATCGGATAAGTTTATTCTCGCCATAGTGATTGTCGATAATGAGTCACACGAAGGCCCTTTTTATGTGCAAAATCCTTTCTCAGTAGAACCTGATTTTGGTGTTGCCAGTATTAATTATGATTTAAGCGACTTGCTTTCAAAAGCAGTGCCTCCCAAGCAAACAATTTAAGAGCAGTAAATGAATAACACAACTGAAACAAAAATATACAGTCCCAAAAAACTTATTGAGGTAGCGCTGCCACTAGACGACATTAACGTAGCGGCTGCTCGAGAAAAGTCCATACGTCACGGCCACCCAAGCACCCTGCATTTATGGTGGGCTCGTCGGCCTTTAGCGGCCGCGCGTGCGGTGATTTTTGCACAAATGGTGAATGACCCGGGTTATCAGCAGTATGGTGGTTTCAAATACGGCGTTAATAAGAAAGAAGCGGAAATAAAGCGAGAAAAGCTGTTTCAGATAATTCGGGATTTAGTGAAGTGGGAAAACACCAATAATGAAGTGGTTTTAAATAGAGCTCGCGACGCGATAAATGAAAGCTGGCGCGAGACATGCCAATTAAATCGCAAACATCCTCAGGCGGCCGAGTTATTTAATCCGCAAAAGCTCCCCACCTTTCATGACCCATTTGCGGGTGGTGGAGCTATCCCATTAGAAGCCCAGCGCTTGGGGCTGAAAAGTTATGCCAGTGATTTAAATCCCGTGGCGGTGATGATTAACAAAGCGATGATCGAGATACCTCCGATGTTTGTAGGTCTGGCTCCTGTGGGCCCAATGCCGGAATTGGACGTTAAAGGCAATGATAAAATCCGGCCGGGAACACAGCTGGATGTTGATTGGAGCGGCGCTAAAGGTTTGGCGGAAGATGTGCGTCGCTATGGACATTGGATGCGAGAAAAAGCGTTCAAGTCGATTGGACATTTATACCCAAAAGTAAAGATTACTGATGAGCTGATTGCCGAGCGGCCAGATTTAAAACCTTATGCAGGCGAAGAATTAACCGTGATAGCTTGGTTTTGGGCTCGAACAGTAACCAGTCCCAATCCAGCGCTTTCTGGTAAACAGATCCCTTTAATAAAATCATTTTGGCTTTCGCAAAAGAAAACCAATCAAGCCTGGGTTGAAATAATAGACACTGAAGATGGAGATTACACTTTTAAGGTTAATTTGAAAGGTTCGCCCAGGCTGGAGCATACAGTCGATAGAAAAGGCGTTATGTGTCCATTCACTGGGGAATTGATTCCGTTCAAGTACGTTAGAGAGCAAGCTAAGCTTGGTCGTTTAGAAAATAAGCCTTTAGCTGTAGTGGTTGAAGGGAAAAAGGGACGAATTTACTTAGATCCAGTGCTCTTGGAGGACGTTGAGGATGTAGACGGCAAGATTCCAGATATGACAATTGAGCACTGGGCAGGTTGCACGAATTGCGTTGTTTATGGTCTCGATACATTCGACAAGCTATTTTCCCGACGGCAGATTAATGCGCTTTCAATATTCTCTGATTTACTTGACGAAGTAGAAAAGGATTTACGCTCTAATGGAGCGTCGGAGGCGTATGCTACTGCAATAAGAACTTATTTGGCATTTGCCATTGATAAAGCCGCTGATTACTGGTCATCAATGTGTAACTGGCATAACAAGGGAGAAAAAATTCGAAATACATTTGGTATGCAGGCAATTCCAATGGCGTGGGACTGGGTTGAGGTGAATCCTTTTTCAAGTTCGAGCGGAAATTGGATTGCTTGGATTAATTGGGTGTATAAATCGCTGGCAACGCTCGGTCTAGGTATTCCAGGGGAGGCCATTCAGCATGACGCAGTAAAACCTTACAGTTTTTGCTCCAACACGATTATATCAGTCGATCCGCCGTACTATGACAATGTGCCGTACTCAAATATTTCCGATTTCTTTTACTTGTGGATGAGGAAAAATTTGAAGGGCTCTTACCCCGAAATATTTGGGACTATGTCTGTTCCCAAAACTCCTGAGTTAGTAGCAAATCAATTTCGTTTTGGTGGTAAGAAGGAAGCGCATATTCACTTTATGGACGGCATGGAAGAAGCATTGGTGCAGATGTGTAAAAATACTCACCCTTCATTTCCAGTAACCATATATTACGCGTTTAAACAATCTGAGCAAAAAGAACAAGGCATTTACTCTCAGGGTTGGGAGTCATTTTTAGAGGCAGTTTTGAATGCAGGCTTTGAGGTGCATGGTACGTGGCCTATGAGCACAGAAATGAAGGCCCGCACAATTGCCCATGGGCACAATACATTGGCATCGTCTGTTGTCTTAGTATGTAAAAAGCGGGAAATTGACGCAGAGTCCATCTCTCGCCGAGAGTTTCAACGTGAACTCCGCGACAATATGCCTGATTCGCTGGAGGCTATGATTGGTGGTGAAACAGGTACGACACCGATTGCTCCGGTTGATTTGGCTCAGTCCGCAATTGGGCCCGGCATGGCAATTTACTCTAAATACGAAGCAATTTTAAATCAAGATGGAAGCAAGATGAGTGTGCACGACGCCTTGATATTAATTAATCGTTCCATTACGGATTACCTTAATCCCGATAGTGGCAACTTTGATTCAGATACTCTGTTTTGTGACGATTGGTTTAGCCAATACGGCTGGGGCGAAGGACAATTTGGCGAAGCTGATACATTGGCGCGAGCTAAAGGTACTTCCGTAGAGGGGGTACGAGAAGCCGGTGTGATAGAAGCCGGGGGGGGTAAAGTACGCCTATTAAAATGGAGTGAATATCCCATTGATTGGGATCCCAAAACAGACGCTCGCACCCCTATTTGGGAGGCATGCCATCAAATGATTCGCGTTCTTAACCAGCAGGGTGAAAGTGAAAGCGGTGCACTTTTGGCAAAAATGCCCGAGCGTGGTGAAGCAATTAGGCAATTGGCTTACCACTTGTACACGCTGTGTGAACGAAAAAAGTGGGCAGACGAAGCGCGGGCGTATAACGAATTAATCGGGTCGTGGCATGCGATAGTAACGGCCTCTCATGATGTAGGGCATGCACGCACACAACCTGAATTAAGTTTAGATTTATAAGGAAAGAATGATGAGTTTAAAACCCTGGCGTGAAATTGCTCGCCCGCATAAGGATGTACTTGAGGGCTCGTTTAAACAGTCTGAGTTTGCCGCAGACATTACCCAAGTAGCCAATGGTACCGCTACGCCAGAATACCAAGATGCAGAGAAGTTCTTCTCGCGTACCTTTATCACCGAAGGTATGCGGTTGTTATTAATGTCTGTTGCACAGCGTTTGACCGGTATTGGTGGAGACCCTGTTATACAGCTGCAAACGGCGTTTGGTGGCGGTAAAACCCATACGATGCTAACGGTATTGCATTTGGCGTCGCGTAAAGTCAGTACTGATAAGCTTGAAGGTATACCACCGTTATTAGATGAGGCTGGTATTCATGACCTGCCCCATGCGAATGTCGCAGTATTAGACGGTATTGCATTATCGGTAAGCCAAGGAAAGCAACATGGTAGTGTTTGCGCGAATACCTTGTGGGGGGAAATGGCTTGGCAGCTGCTGGGGGAAGAAGGCTACAAGCTTGTTGCGGCGAGTGATCGCGATGGTACTGCACCGGGCAAAGATGTATTGGCTGAGCTACTCACGAAATCGGCTCCTTGTGTCGTACTGATAGATGAATTACAGAAGTTCTTTAGTGATTTGACGCCAGGTAAACCGCTGAATGCGGGTACCTACGAAGCGAACCTGAAATTTGTGCAGGCGCTAACAGAGGCATTTAAATCAGTCCCCAACGCGATCTTACTTGCCTCATTGCCAGAGTCAGAAACTGAAGTCGGTGACTCTTTTGGCCAAAAGACGCTGGTCGCACTTGAAAAGCACTTTGGCCGTGTGGAGTCAGTTTGGAAACCGGTGGCGGCAGAAGAGGCATTTGAAATCGTCCGCAGACGTTTGTTTGAATCAGCTGGCGACCGAGCGAAAATAGAAGGTGTTAGTCGTCAGTTTTGCGATTACTACAGATTGAATGCACAGTATTTTCCGCTAGAAACGCAATCGAATGAATACTTCGAGCGTATGTGCACCTCATATCCAATTCATCCTGAAATATTCGATCGACTCTATGAGGATTGGTCAACGCTAGATAAGTTTCAGCGTACGCGAGGTGTGCTCCAGTATATGGCGGTTATTATTCACCGCCTATGGAACGATAATAACCAAGACGCATTGATCATGCCCGGCTCCATACCCTTGGACGATAGCTTGGTTCGTAATAAGAGTATCCATTATCTGCCGCAAGGCTGGGAACCGGTACTTGAACGTGAGGTTGATGGTGCACGATCTGAGCCGTTTGATATTGACGGACGTGATACTCGCTTTGGGAGTGTGCAAGCTGCGCGCCGAGCAATGCGAACTGTCTTCTTAGGCAGCGCGCCTAGTACTCGTGACCAGGTTGTCAAAGGTATTCAGGTTGAAAGAATTTTACTTGGGTCTGTTCAGCCGGGGCAGACGGTCGGCGTGTTTGAGGATGTTTTAAAGCGCCTGCGAGACCGTCTCCACTATTTGTATTCAGACCAAGATCGTTATTGGTTAGATACTAAGCCGAATCTGCGTAGGGAAATGGAAAGCCGTAAGCAAAATATCGATAAAATTGCGCTTCATGATGAGTTGAAGCGCCGAGTTAGCGGTGTGTTTGGCCGCAATTCTATTTTCACCGGAGTGCATGTATTTACCAATTCTGTTGATGTTCCCGATGATTACGGCACTGGCCCAAGGCTGGTCGTACTTTCACCGAGCGAGAGCTATGGCAAGACAGATGCCAGCAGTGCTATTGCTGCAGCTGAAAAGATACTTGCGTTCAGAGGAGATCAACCGAGGCAAAAGCGTAATCGCCTGATTTTTTTCGCACCAGATATGGATGTGGTTGGGCGGCTAAACGATACGGCGAGAACCTATTTAGCATGGCGAGAGATAGTTAACGACATTAATGAAGGCAAAGTAAATCTAGATTTATTCCAGGCGAACCTTGCTAGAAAAAGCGCCGACGGTGCTGAAAAATCTCTGCAGCAAATGGTGCGTGAAAGCTATAAATGGATTCTTTGCCCTACTCAGTTTAAAGCGACTGACAAATCCGTATCTTGGGAGGCTGTGTCAGTATCGACCAACTCCGCGAATTTGGTTCAAGAGATTGAGGGTCGGTTGCGTGAGGAAGAGTGGATTACGTCAGAATGGTCACCGATTCATTTAAAGAATTTATTGGCGCAATGGTATCTAAAGGACGGTACTTCTGACGTAAGTTGCTTAAAGGTCTATCAGGATACTTGCCATTATTTGTATTTGCCTAGATTGATTAATGACCAGGTGTATCGAACTGCGATTGGGCAGGGTTTGGATAGTGAAGATTTTTTTGGGTTCGCATCCGGAAAAGATGGCGACCGTTATTTAGGTTTTCGGTTTGGTAACGGCGGTATTCCGACATTAGATGATGTATGTGTATTAATTCATAAAGATGCCGCAGTTGAATACCGGGAGAAAACAAAGCCAGTGGCCATGCCTCCCGAGGGTGACGATGTGCCTCCGCCCATCCACGGTGAATTAACAAACACGCCCCCTCAGCCTCCTCTTGGTGGCTCACAGCCAAGTGAAATTCATACGGCTCTTAAAAACCAGTTTTACGGCAACATTGATCTAGATCCAGTGAAAGCTAAAATGGATTTTGCGACTGTTGTTGATGAGGTTGTCCAGCAATTTACTGCCAAGCTTGGCGTTGAAGTATCTATTTCAGTAGAAATTCAAGCGAAATCAAAAGCTGGTTTTGATGAGGGGTTGCAGCGCACTATTAAAGAAAACTGTAATGTACTGCGGTTTAGTAGCTCAGAATTTGAAGAGGGATAGTTTTTAGTCTGTGATACGGACTTTATTTAGTTTGGAAGATAAGTAACAGGCCGCAAATGCGGCCTTTTTGTTTGGCTTCAATCTCATTTTAAGTGACGAAATCTCACCTCTAATGAAACCCTACGCCGGGATTGCTCACATCACCAAGTCAACGCCCCACCAGTCTGATACTCAATAACCCGCGTTTCAAAGAAGTTCTTCTCTTTACGCAAGTCCATGATTTCGCTCATCCATGGGAATGGGTTTTGCGCGCCGGGGAATTGTTCTTTTAAGCCGAGTTGGCTTAGGCGGCGGTTGGCGATGAACTGGAGGTATTCTTCCATCATGGCGGAGTTCATGCCGAGTACGCCGCGGGGCATTGAGTCGCGGGCGTATTCGATTTCTAGCTGCATGCCTTCAACGATCATTTGGGTGACTTCGCCTTGGAATTTTTCGCTCCAGAGGTGTGGGTTTTCCAGTTTGATTTGGTTGATCATGTCGATGCCGAAGTTCAGGTGCATAGACTCGTCGCGGAGTATGTATTGGAACTGTTCGGCGATGCCGGTCATTTTGTTGCGACGGCCCATAGACAGTATTTGGGTGAAGCCGCAGTAGAAGAAGATGCCTTCGGTTACCGCGTAGAAGCCAATCAGGTTGCGGAGCAGTTCTTGGTCGGTTTCTGGGGTGCCGGTGTGGAAGTTCGGGTCGCCCAGTGCCTGGGTGTGCTGCAGGCTCCACGCGGCTTTTTTGGCGATGGAGGGCAGTTCGCGGTACATATTGAAGACTTCGGCTTCGTCCATGCCCAGTGACTCTACGCAGTATTGGTAGGCGTGGGTGTGGATGGCTTCTTCAAAGGCTTGGCGCAATAGGTATTGGCGGCACTCTGGGTTGGTGATGTGGCGATACACCGCTAATACGAGGTTGTTGGCAACCAGCGAGTCGGCGGTTGAGAAGTAACCCAGTGAGCGCATGATGATGCGGCGCTCGTCGTCGGTCAGGCCTTCTGGATTTTTCCACATGGCGATGTCGGCGGTCATGTTCACTTCTTGCGGCATCCAGTGGTTGGCGCAGCCGTCGAGGTATTTCTGCCATGCCCAGTCGTATTTAAATGGTACGAGTTGGTTTAGGTCTAGGTGGCAGTTGATGATGCGCTTGTCTTCTACGCGCAGACGCGCGGCGCCCATTTCCAGTTCTTCTAAACCGGCGGCAACGTCTAGGTGTTCGATAGCGGCATTGGCTTTTTCGAGCACAGATTGATCGGCAATGGCGACGCCGTCTTCTTCGTTCATGGTGTTGAGTGCTGCGCTAACCACAGGCTCGGCAGTTTTTGGCGCTTGGCTTTTGGGCGCTGGTGCTTTTGCGGGTGCTTCGTCTTTGTCGAATTCGTCCCAACTTAACATTTTATAACCTCAATTCTTTATGTGTGTTGCTCTGTATTTTTCGTCAGACGCCAGACATCCGGCGTCCGACCAAGGGGCCAGCGGCCCCTGCGCACTTATTGACAGGCTTCGCAGTCTGGATCGTCCAGCGAGCAGGCCAGTGGAACCGGCGCAGCTTGCGGTGCAGCGGCAGACGCGGTGGCGGCTGCTTTAGGTGCTGATTGTGACGATACCTTGTTCATTGAGCCTTGAGAAACCGTTGATTTCTCGGTGGAGCTCGCGGCCAATGCGCGGAGGTAGTAAGTGGTTTTTAGGCCACGGTACCATGCCATGCGGTAGGTGATATCGAGCTTTTTACCCGATGCACCAGCTATGTATAGGTTTAGCGATTGGGCTTGGTCCAACCATTTTTGACGGCGGCTTGCGGCGTCTACCAACCAGCGCGGCTCAACTTCAAACGCGGTGGCGTACAGCGCTTTTAGGTCGTCCGGAATACGGTCGATTTTGCTAACTGAACCTTCGTAGTATTTGAGATCGTTAACCATGACCGCGTCCCACAGGCCGCGTTCTTTTAGGTCTTTTACCAGGTAAGGGTTCACCACGGTGAACTCGCCAGACAGGTTAGATTTCACATACAGGTTTTGGTAAGTCGGTTCGATAGACTGCGACACACCGGTGATGTTAGCGATAGTGGCCGTAGGGGCAATCGCCATCACATTGGAGTTACGCATGCCTTGCGCTTTAACAACGGCGCGCAGGCTGTTCCAGTCCAGGCTTTCGCTGCGATCGACTTCAATGTAGTCCGCGCCGCGCTCTTCAACCAAGATGCCAACTGAGTCGATAGGCAGAATGCCACGGCTCCACAGTGAGCCTTCGTAGCTTTGGTAAGCGCCGCGCTCTACTGCCAAATCACTTGAGGATTTAATGGCGTAGTAGCTGATGGCTTCCATTGAGCGGTCGGCAAATTCCACTGCCTCGTCAGACGAGTAGGGGATGTGCTGCTTGTACAGAGCGTCTTGGAAACCCATCAAACCTAAACCAACTGGACGGTGTTTGAAGTTTGAGTTTTTCGCCTGTGGCACGCTGTAGTAGTTAATGTCGATGACGTTGTCGAGCATGCGCACTGCGGTTTTAACGGTCTTCTCTAGTTTCACCAAATCTAAGCCATTGTCGCCAATGTGCTGAGCCAGGTTAACCGAGCCGAGGTTACAAACAGCGATTTCATCTTTGCTGGTGTTCAGGGTGATTTCTGTACACAGGTTTGATGAGTGCACTACGCCAACGTGTTGCTGCGGGCTGCGCAGGTTGCATGGATCTTTAAAGGTGATCCATGGGTGGCCAGTTTCGAACAGCATAGACAGAATTTTGCGCCACAGGTCAGCCGCTTTTACGCGCTTGAACAGTTTGAGTTCGCCAGTGCGAGTCATGGCCTCGTATTCTTCAAAGCGCGTTTCGAAGGCTTTGCCGTACAGGTCGTGCAGGTCGGGTACATTGTTTGGTGAGAACAGGGTCCACTCGCCGTCTTGGAAAACCCGCTTCATGAACAAGTCGGGAATCCAGTTGGCGGTGTTCATGTCGTGGGTACGACGACGGTCATCACCGGTGTTTTTGCGCAGCTCAAGAAACTCTTCAACGTCGATGTGCCAGCTTTCTAAATAAGCACACACCGCGCCTTTGCGCTTGCCGCCCTGGTTTACTGCCACGGCGGTGTCGTTAACCACTTTTAAGAAGGGTACAACACCTTGTGATTTGCCGTTGGTGCCTTTGATGTAAGCGCCCAAGCCGCGAACCGGTGTCCAGTCATTACCCAAGCCGCCAGCAAATTTAGACAGCATGGCGTTGTCTTGAATGGCGCCGTAAATACCGTGCAGATCGTCTGGCACCGTGGTCAGGTAGCACGAAGACAGCTGTGGACGCAGTGTGCCGGCGTTGAATAGCGTCGGCGTAGAGCTCATATAGTCGAATGAGCTGAGCAGGTCGTAGAACTCAATGGCGCGGGCATTGCGATCTTCTTCGTTCATTGCCAAGCCCATGGCAACACGCATAAAGAAGATTTGCGGCAATTCAATGCGCACTTCGTTGCTGTGAATAAAGTAGCGGTCGTACAGGGTTTGCAGGCCCAGATAATGGAACTGCATATCGCGCTCAGGCTTGATGGCGGCGCCCAGTGCGGCAACGTCGTATTCAGTTTCCAGACGCGGGTCCAGTAGCTCTAGCTCAGCGCCTTTAGCTAAATAAGCGGGCAGGGCTTGTGGGTAGTAAATGGTCATGTCGTGCTGGGTAGCACTTTGCGCAATGTTCAAAAAGCTCAAGGATTCAGCGCGCAATTTATCTAGCAGCAGGCGGGCGGTGACCAAGCTGTAGTTGTGTTCTTTTTCTACCATGGCGCGGGCGGTGATGACCAGAGAGGTATTGACCTCATCTTCTGGTACGCCGTTATAAAGACTTTTCAGCGCCTCTTCCTGGACGGCTGCGGCAGAGACATCTTTCAGGCCTTCGCAGGCTTCTTGAACGATGAACTCTAAACGGCCTAGGTCAAGTGGCGACTCGCTGCCATCGGCGTGCTTAACGCGGATGCTGGGGTGAATTTTTTCACCAACAGGCGCTAGTTGGCTGCGCTCTTCAGCGCGGGCGGCGCGATATAAAACATAGCCGCGGGCAATTTTGTGTTCGCCGCTGCGCATCAGGGCCAGTTCAACCTGGTCTTGAATCTCTTCAATATGCATAGTGCCGCCGGAGGGCATACGGCGTTTGAAGGTAGCGCTGACTTGGTCAGTTAATTTGGCAACCGTTTCATGGATGCGGGTAGAGGCTGCAGCATTGCCACCTTCTACCGCTAGAAACGCTTTAGTGATTGCCACACTGATTTTGTCGTCGGTGTAGGGCACCACAGAACCATTGCGCTTGATTACCCGTAACTGACCGGGAGCGGTGGCTTTGAGTTCTGCTTCGTTATTGTGTTGCGGGGGAATGCCTGTGGCACTGGTGGTGCTGTCTTGTTGGGTTTGCATGATATCTCCGGGCCCTTGCTGATGTCCTTGAACGTATTGTGCGGCAGTCGTCCTGCGTTGCCTCTTGATACCCAATTGCGGGTTGAGGACTTTATATGAGGCTTCTATAACCTTGAAACGAGGTTTCAGTTTGGATCTGTGATCCGTTGTTATTTTGTTTGGCTGAAACCCTATATATGGGGCTTGGCTGAAGCTGGGATACAAGATAATGCGGTTTGCTCCAGTTCGCAAGCACTAGATGCTGTGTGTTTTCTGTGGATAAAGTGTCGGTAAGAGGTGTGTAAAACCTGTGCGAAGTTGCAGAGGCCCACGAGACGCGGGTTTCCGCCGGATTGGCGGCGGCCTGTTGCAGCTTGCGGTGCGGTAGACGGATTGTGAATAAAAAAGGTTTTTTTATACCTTAAAAAATTACACGCTGCCGTGCCGTAATTCTTCGCGACTGAAGGCGATTAAATGGTCGGCTTCGGTGGTGATTTGCACGGTTTCATTTATGGCGTAATTGCGGTGGCTTGGCAGCAAGGCTTCTACTCGGCTGCCGGTTGGCAAGCTCAGGGTGTAGAGCGTGGCGCTGCCAGAAAATACCTTTTTTTCGATGGTGGCGGTGATGCCGCCAAAATCACTTAGCACGATATCGTCGGGGCGCAGCAAAATTTCGACGGGGGTGCCGGCGGGCCAGTGGTAGGCGCGGTTGCCCATTAGGGTGCCGAACTCGGTGGTGACGGTGTTCGCTTCGCTGCCAATAATGCCGGGTAGAAAACAGCCCTCGCCAATAAAGTCGGCGACCGTGCGGTTATTGGGTTCGTGGTAGAGATTAAATGGCGTGTCCCACTGCTGTAGTTGGCCGCCGTGTAGCAGGCCAATTTGGTCGCTAAAGGCGAAGGCTTCTTGCTGGTCGTGGGTAACTAAAATGGCGCTGATCTTGAGTTCTTTGAGAATATCGCGCACTTCAAGGCTTAAGCGCTTGCGTAACTCAGCGTCGAGGTTTGAAAACGGCTCGTCTAATAAAAGCAGGTCAGGACTTGGCGCTAGGGCGCGGGCGAGCGCGACGCGCTGCTGCTGTCCGCCAGATAATTCGTGGGGATAGCGGTGGGCAATACCCTCTAATTGCACCAGCTCTAGCAGGCGCTTTACGGTGCTATTTTGCTGCGCCTTGCTTTGTTTGCGCAGGCCGAAACGAATATTGTCGTCAACACTGAGGTGTGGGAATAAGGCGTAGTCTTGAAACACCATGCCGATATTGCGTTGCTCGGGGTCGACTAACTTGCCCGGTTCGCTCAGGCAGTGATCGCGCAGAATAATTTGACCGTGGGTTAGCGGTTGAAAGCCTGCAATGGCGCGAAGTATGGTGGTTTTACCGCAGCCGCTGGGGCCGAGCAAGCTGCAAATGTCGCCGTCATTAACGTGGAAGCTGACCTTGTCGACGACGATGTCGCTTTCGTATTGGCATTGGATTTCGTGGATTTGCAGCAAAGTAAGAACCTTGATGGTGACGTCAGTCGTGCTGCGCGCGGTGACGCGAATGTCGGCACGGGGTGAATCTGACAGTTTGAAAATTGCGATGAGCGTACATGATAAAGCTTATCATTTCTATTTTTTGCGTGGTGGGATTGTTGTTGCTGAGGCTTATTTAGATTTGGTGGAATGGTTAAGCTGGTTTTTTTAAAAATACAGGGTCGATTTAAAAGCGGCGTGATTTAAGCAAGCCGCCCAGCGCCTAGGCGGTTTGCCTTAAGGGCTGATTAATTAGCCGCGTGATTAAGCAGGAATTCGAGTAGGGCTTTTTGAGCGTGCAGGCGATTTTCCGCTTCGTCCCAAATGACTGTTGTCGGGTCATCCATTAATTCGGCGCTGATTTCTTCACCGCGTTTGGCGGGTAAGCAGTGCATATACAGTGCGTCGGGGTTGGCCAAATCCATCAGGGTGCGATTGATTTGGTAGCCAGATAGTTTGCGGCGACGCTCTGCTTTTTCTTCTTCTTGGCCCATCGAGGCCCACACGTCGGTGACGAGTAAGTCTGAATTGCGCGCGGCATCGACGGGGTCGCGAACGATTTCGACGTGGTCGCCAGCGGCGGCGACAAGGTCGGCTCGGGGCTCAAAGCCCTCAGGGCAGGCGACCATTAATTTAAAGTCCAGCATCACGGCGGCGTTGATATACGACTGGCACATATTGTTGCCGTCGCCAATCCAGGCCACTTGCTTGCCTTTCATGCTACCGCGATTTTCGACAAAGGTTTGAATGTCGGCGAGTAACTGGCAGGGGTGGTAGTCGTCAGTTAATGCATTGATAACCGGCACGCTAGAGTTGGCCGCAAAGCGATCGATGATGTCGTGTTCAAAAGTGCGAATCATAACGATGTCGCACATTGATGAGATGACTTTGGCGCTGTCTTCTATTGGTTCGCCACGGCCGAGCTGGGTGTCGCGTGGTGACAGGAAGATGGCGTGACCGCCCAAGTGCGCCATGCCCGCTTCAAAGGAAATGCGCGTGCGGGTAGAGGCTTTTTCAAACACCATGCCCAAGACGTAATTAGGAAATTGCACGCTGGTTTTGCGGGCTTTGTGCTCTGCTTTGAGTTCGATGGCGCGCTGAATCAGTTGCTCCAGTTCGGCGGGACTCAAATCCGTGAGGGTCAAAAAATGTCTTAAGGCCATTCGGCTACCTTTACTGCTGAACCGGCATCACGCCGCGCTGCCCTGATCCGCCCACGCTAAAATCAGCGGGCAAAGGATCGAGAGCAATTCATCAATTTCCTGTTGGTTAATAATTAGTGGTGGTAGTAAACGCACCACCCGCTCTGATGTCACGTTGATCAGTAGGCCCTTCGCCAGCGCTTGTGCAACCAGTGGCGCGCAGGGTGTAGTCAATTCAATGCCGATCATAAGGCCTTGGCCCCGCACGTCTTTTACATGCGCCGCTGATTTAAGTTGTTCTTTTAGGCCGGCAATAAGGTAGCGACCGCTCTCGGCGATTTGCTCAATCATATTGTTGCTGGTCAGGGTATTCACTACCGCCAAGCCTGCTGCACACACGAGCGGATTGCCGCCGAAGGTGGAGCCGTGGTTGCCGGGCTGAAACAAAGACGCCGCTTTACCGTGGGCAAGGCAGGCGCCAATGGGCACGCCATTGCCAAGACCTTTAGCGGTAACGACCACGTCGGGCAGGATGTCGCTGTGCTGATAGGCAAAGTATTTGCCAGTACGGCCATTGCCGGTTTGCACTTCGTCCAGCATTAATAGCCAGTCGTGCTTGTCACACAGCGCTCGCAATTGCGAAAGGTATTCCGGTGGCAGGGTATGAATGCCGCCTTCGCCTTGAATCGGTTCAATTAATACCGCGGCAACACTGTCGTTATTGTGGGCAATGGTTTCCAATGCGGCAATGTCGCCGAAGGGCGCGCGAATAAAGCCACGCACCAGCGGTTCAAAGCCCGCTTGAATTTTGCGGTTACCTGACGCCGTTAGGGTCGCTAGGGTCCGGCCGTGAAAAGCTTGTTCCATAACCACAACGTGGGGAATCTCGATATCGCGACTGTGACCGTGTTTACGCGCGAGCTTAATCGCCGCTTCGTTGGCTTCGGCACCAGAGTTTGAGAAAAACACATTGTCCATGCCGCTGACGGCGCACAGCGCTTCAGCCAATTGCTGCTGTTTTTGCACCGAGTATAAATTGGAGGTGTGCAAAAGCTGGCCGGCTTGGGTCTGAATGGCTTCGGTTACGGCAGGGTGGGCGTGGCCCAAGGAGTTTACGCCAACACCGCTAATACAATCTAAGTAGCGTTTACCTTCTGTATCGAACAGTCGCACACCCTCGCCCCGGGTAAATGTTACCGGTAAGCGTCCGTAGGTGTTCATTAGTGCGGGCTGTGTCATCAACAGGTCTCCGTGCGCGTATGCATCTAAGGTGCAATTAGGCGCAAAAAAGCAGTGTAAAGGATTAAAAACGCAAAAAGGCAGCCAGAGCTGCCCAGTCAGACCCTCAATAATATAAGGAACTAGGCGGGAATTCTAGGCCTTGAGGTGGGAAAAACACCGAAGCTGAAATATACAGTAGGCGAGCGTTAACTTACGGCTCAGCCCGCGGAATTCTGCGCTTGCATCGGCAGAGTCTTTACCAATTGCTCTGGGCCAAATTAATTTCCCCAAACGGTTTGATACAAAGTGGCGATTTGCTCGGCATTGGGAATACGAGGGTTATTGGCTGGCGAGCCGGAATCCAATGCTTGCTGAACCATGGTGCTGATTGAATCCTGCCATTGAGCATGTGTAATGCCGAAGCTCGCCGGTGTTGGCACCTCTAAGTCTGTGCACAGCTGGCGCAGGCCAATAATAAGTTTCTGATTTGCCTCCTCGTCACTATCTTCGTCGGTGGCGAGTTGCATAGCGCGGGCGCTGTGAGCATAGCGTTCAGGCGCACCGGGTATAGACCATGCGGTGATCTCGGGTAATAGCATGGCATTGCTCATGCCGTGGGGAACATGGAACAGCGCGCCTATCGGTCGGCTCATGCCGTGAATTAGAGTGACGGAGGAATTCGAAAACGCAAGGCCGCCTTGGGTTGCCGCAAGCATCATCGCCTCGCGAGCGGTGCGATTGTCGGGTTCGCGGCAGGCTGTGCGCAGGTGTTTGGCAATGGCCGCCATCGACGCCAGCGCAATGGTGTCGGTAAAGGGATTGGCGCGGCGACTGACGTAGGCTTCGAGTGCGTGGCACAGGCTATCTAAACCGGTGTCGGCGGTTAAGCGCAGCGGCATGGTCATGGTCAGTTCGTAATCTACCAGCGCGGCCACAGGCATGAGTCCCAAGCCCATGCAAAGCATTTTCTCATGGGTTTCGGTGTCGGTGATCACGGCGGCGCGGGTGGCTTCTGAGCCGGTGCCGGCGGTGGTGGGGATGGCGATAATGGGTAAGCCATCGTCCAAGCTTTGCGGCACTTTGTAATGGCGGATTGGCTGGTCGCGATTGGCCATGGCGGCGATCGTTTTGGCGGTATCAATAGTGCTGCCGCCGCCGAGTGCCACTACGCAGTCGTGATCTTCTTGGCGTAATACCGCTAAGCCTTGGTAAATTGCGTCGGTGGTGGGGTCTGGTACTACGCCGGTGAAGCTGCGGTGGAATATGCCTTCCTTATCCAGTTGCTCTTGCAGGGTATTAAGCCAACCGAGGCTAACAATAAATGCGTCACTGACGAGCAGCGGTCGCGATAAGCCAAGCTCTTTCAAGGTTGCTGGCAGCATTTGGCTGGCTTCGGCACCGATGCGCAGTATTCTCGGCAGATTGATGTTCGCAGTCATGGTCGGGCTCTCTTTCTTAATTATCACGGCATTTAATATTGAGTGGGCTCGAAACACAAATGAGGTTTTGCTCCTAAGATTTTATTGCCTCAATAAAGTGCATTTCCCATCGAGTCTGCTATACCAATGGAAGAGTCGTTTTGCGGTGAGCGTTAATGAGGTAATTGCGTGCAGCGCAGTCGGGCCCAACTTAATAAGAAGAAAAAAATAAAAAATCGGGAGAGTGCAATGAATAAAAATCGTATATCGATAAGGGCAGTGCTCGGGGTTTCGGCGGCAATGGGGATTGCGGTTGCCGCGCCGTTGAGTGTCGCAGAGTCTACCCGGGTGATCGAGGAGGTGCTGGTCACGGCGCGTAAGCAGTCCGAGACCTTGCAAGATGTGCCGTTTTCAATTGCGGCAATGACCGAGAGCAAGCTGCAGCAAAGTGGCGCGAATGATCTTGAGTCAATGGCCGCCAATGTCGCCGGTATTTCAATTCAAAACCTTGGCCCCGGGCAAAGTCAGGTCGCGATTCGGGGTATTTCTGCAGGCCAAATTGTGCGCGATCAGCCGGGTGTGAAAGAGCAGGTTGGCGTGTACATGGATGAATCAGTGATTTCTATGTCGCTGTTCACCCCCGATTTAGATTTTTACGATATTAATCGCGTGGAGGTATTGCGCGGCCCCCAAGGAACCTTATTTGGTTCGGGCTCCCTGTCGGGCACCATTCGCTATATTACCAATCAACCAAGTTTTGAATCACAGAGTGGTTCCTTGCAGGTTGGTGGGGAAACCGTAAAAGAAGGCAGTGAAGGCGGAAATATAAAAGGCCATTGGAATATCCCGTTGAGTAGTACGGTGGCTTTGCGCGCGGTGGCGTATTATCAACAATATGCGGGGTATATCGATGCCCGTCAGCCAGACGGAAGTGTCGATAAGGATGTGAATGAGGGCAGCCGTGAGGGGCTGCGTTTGGCGATGACTTTCCAGCCTAGTGACGCATTAACAATCACGCCTAAGATCGTTTACCAGTCCATTGAAATGGACGGCTTTAATCGCGAGGATCAGTACAATATTCTCGCTAACCCCTATACCGACCCCGGTAGCCGTACACCGATAACACTTGGCGAATACGAACAGTTCACCCAGCTCCAGGAAAAGTTTGAAGACGACTTTACCCTTTTTGATTTGACGGTAAGTTACGACTTGTCAGACTCTTTAACGCTCACGTCGGTGACGTCTTATACTGATCGTGATGTCTTGGTTTTGCGTGATGCAACCACCTTGAACGCGAGTATTGTGGGCGGTTCATACGGCGAGGCCGAGTCGATTTATACGCTGGACGCGCCGCTTTACGACACCACCGCAGCAGAAGTGACGACCCAGGAATTGCGCTTGAGCTCAAGCGGTGACTCTGCACTTCAATGGGTGGGTGGCCTGTTTTATAGCGACGTTCGGCGCGACTACGCACAGTCATTATTCGTAGCGGGCTTCGAGGCGTCAGGGCCGGTGGCGGGCGATTTGTCTGGGCCAACTGCGGGTGCTAGAGCAAGAACCGATGAGCTGTATTTTTCTGAGGTTCCCTACAAGCTTGAGCAGATAGCCGTGTTTGGCGAGCTCTCCTACGACGTAAATGACAAGACAACGGTTATTGTCGGTGCGCGCTGGTTTGATTATGAAGAAACCCGCGAGCTTACGTTTGACGGCATTTACGCTGCGTCGGTCATCGCTAAAAAAGGCAAGGTCTCATCTGATGGTGTCTCGCCGCGGGTGATGGTGCGCTACGATCTAAATGATGAAGTAATGCTCAATGCTCAAGTGTCACAGGGCTTTCGCCTTGGTGGCATTAATGATCCGCTCAATGTGCCGCTTTGCAGCCCCACTGATTTAACGACCTTTGGCGGCAACGACACCTGGGAGGATGAAAAGCTAACCAACTACGAGGTCGGTGCTAAAACAACGCTCCTTGGCGGCGCGGCAACTTTGAATATGTCGGCGTTTTACAGCGATATTAAAGACCTGCAGGCGACCGTTGTTGCTGGCTCGTGCTCGTCTCGCTTGGTATACAACGTTCCCAAGGCGCATAGCCAAGGTTTTGAGCTAGAGCTGTTTAGCCGCCCCTTGGACAATCTGGAGTTTGGTCTCTCTGGCAGCTATGTGCAGGCCGAGCTTGATTCAGAGGTGACCTCAACCACCGGTGGCGTGACGAGCATTGTGGGTGGAATTAGAGATGGCAACGAGTTGCCGACAGCGCCGGGTTTTCAGATGGCGATAACGGCGACCTATTACTTCCCTATTGCTGATGCGTGGGAAGGTTACTTCACGGCGACTTATCAAAATATTGGCGCTCGTTACACACAAATCGCTGATCAAGAAAATGGTGGCCAAGGTAGCGTTACGCTTTTCCCCGGAGTGGGTGGGCCGCTGTCGCAAGCAAGCTATGAGTACGATCGCGAGCTGCCGGCTTATCAGATTGTAAATCTGCGCCTGGGGGCAAAAACGGAGCAGTGGGATACCGCCTTATTTATTAATAATGCGGCGGATGAAAAAGCGATTTTATCGCTAGATACTGAGCGCGATGGTCGCGGGCGAGTTGCCTATCATGTTAATCAGCCGCGCACGATTGGAGTTAGCGCTCGCTACAATTTCTAGTGAAGACGCCCTCGATATTTAACGGCCCTGTTGGGCCGTTTTTATTTGCGCTGAATTGGTATGCGCGCAGATATTCGCGATAATAGTATTTTTCTAATCTGATGGCATTTCCATGACGGCGCAACCTTTCAAGCTCGACCCCGTTAAGCTCGGTCTTTTCGTTAGCCGCTTGGAATCCGTGTGCGAAGAAATGGGGGCGGTGCTGCAGCGCGCTGCATTCTCGCCGAATATAAAAGACCGCTTGGATTTCTCCTGCGCTATTTTTGATGCGCGCGGCGAATTGTGCGCGCAGGCGGCGCATATTCCGGTTCATCTTGGCAGCATGGCTTACGCGATGGCCGATATTGTGAGCGCCTGCGAATGGCATGCTGGCGATATGGTCGTGGTCAATGATCCCTTTCTTGGTGGTACCCACTTGCCGGATGTGACGGTGATTGCTCCCTTCTTTGATGAGCGGGGGGAGTTGCTGGCGTTTATTGTTAACCGCGCTCATCACGCTGATATCGGTGCCTCTACGCCGGGTTCGATGCCGCTGTCGCAACACCTCGATGAAGAGGGTGTGGTGATTCCGCCGACCCGCTTGGTGCGCAATGGTGAGTTGGATCGCGACCTATTAAATAGCTGGTTTGGCGAAGGCCAGCACGGTGACTTCATCGCCCAAATTAGTGCCAACCGCAGCGGTTTAGTGCGCTTGGCCGAGGTCATTGCCGCGCTGCCGCTGCCATTTCCGAATGCAGCGGCGCAATTGCAAGATTACGCCGAAGGCATAGCGCGGCGACGTTTGGCAGAGCTGCCGGCTGGCACTTATCACTTTACCGATTACATGGATGGTGATGGGTTTGGGCATTCGCGCCTGGCGATTGCGGTCAGTATTCGCTTGGATGGTGACGATGTTGTCGTGGATTTTAGTGGTAGCGCGGCGCAAGTGGCGGGCAATATTAATTGTCCTTTGTCGGTGGCAGCGGCGGCGGTCTATTACGTCTTTCGCTGTTTGATGCCCAATGAGGTGCCCGTGTGCATGGGGCTGTTTCGGCCGATTCAATTGTCGGCACCAGTCGGCAGTTTACTCAATGCACAGCGGCCAGCGGCGGTGGCGGCCGGCAATGTGGAAACCTCAATGCGCATTACCGATGCGGTATTGGGTGCGCTGGCACAGGCGGTTCCAGAACTGATTCCAGCAGCGAGCCAAGGCAGCATGAATAATGTTGCGATGGGTGGGTTGCGCAATGCTCGCGGCGAAGCGGCGACTTGGAATTACTACGAGACCATTGCCGGGGGCATGGGGGCACACGCCGACGGGCAGGGTTTAAGTGCCGTCCAAAGTCATATGACGAATACCCTTAATACCCCTGTTGAAAGCCTTGAGATGCACTACCCCTTGCGAATAAAGCGCTACGCGCTGCGCAAGCAATCCGGCGGCTCTGGGCAATTTGCCGGTGGTGAAGGCGTGATTCGCGAGTTTGAATTTCTCGCCCCAGCGCAATTTACCTTGCTCACCGAGCGTCGGTCTATTGCGCCCTGGGGCCTGGCGGGCGGCGGTGATGCCCAGCCCGGACGCAATTTGTTTAATGGCCAAGCCCTGCCGGCCAAGGTAAGTATGCATGCCAATATAGGTGATGTACTGACGATTGAAACGCCGGGCGGGGGTGGCTGGGGAGGGCTTAAAGCGTCGGAGGTTTGAAGTCGGACGTCTGAGGTGTAGTGGTCAACTATTTCCGGACAGTTTCTTAGGTTGTTTTTCTTTCATCGCCGGCGTTAATCCATTGTTGTGCCGGTGAGGCCGTTGTTCGTTGTAGTATGTCATCAAGTAATAGCTGATCTCTT
>Ga0207891_1000160_pt1 | contig 57753 bp, 54 predicted proteins | sample LinPmetageLP50_FD_184061 | JGI IMG/M metagenome (GOLD analysis project Ga0207891, IMG submission 184061) | Marine viral communities from the Pacific Ocean - LP-50 (SPAdes) | ecosystem: Environmental > Aquatic > Marine > Oceanic | place: Pacific Ocean | collected 2011-08-27 | reverse complement strand
CGCGGTGGCGTGCTTGGAGAGGGAAGTAATCCTTGAGTATTCATAATAGGTGTCCACTTAAAATGAGGTGGACACCAAGGCTACTAGCTTAAAATCGAATGGAAAGGTGAGTTCGCCGGACGGTTACCATACAAACCAAAATAAGCATTGGTGACATTGTCGCTTCGATATGGACTCAAGCATTTTCCTTAGCCAACGCTATACTGCCATTTAGAGAGTCATTTAAGCCGATGTTATTGAGAGTATGACGAGACACTGGCAATGAAATAGTACTCCTTACTAATGCCAGATTAATTTTTAAGTAGGCCCTACAAATATCCTGCTACCGCTTGCACTATTGCAGGTGAATCACCTTCTGAAACCCAAACCACTAAAACAGATCTTTTCTGTCCCTCATCGGGGATGTCTGGAGCCGCCAGGTTTTTAGTTAAATGCCTGCCATGAGAAGCGACGCCAAAAGGATATTCAGCGTGGGAGAGCACAACAAAGTCATGTTTCAGCAGCCGGCCGCGATTTTCACCCCGACGAACTTGAGTCTCTAAACCCATACCGATAATAGCGACGTGCAACTGGAAACTGGAAGCATCCTCTTTGATAGGCGCAAAGCTGAGCGAAAGAGGCTTGGTATACTCGGGCCAGCGCACCGCCAACACGCCCACTTCACTATTGGAGTTTGGTAATTGATCGGCGGTAACAAGGTGGCCTCGATTAAACCACGCCCGCCACTCTCGATTATTAACAACAAAGCCCGGCGTATACACCTGTGACACGATATTAGCGCGGCTCAAAGCCCGTTGACGCGAGGAAAACGCTGCCTCTGAAAAGCGATCTCGCCAGCCAAGCTGGTTCCAATAGTCGACATGAAATGCGAGAGGTATAACTCGGGAAAAAATAGCTGAATCCTTGCTAAGTGACGACAACCAAGCATCTGCACGTGGGCAGCTACTGCAACCTTCGGAGGTGTACAGCTCAATTGTTGTTACCGCTTCGCGCTGGCTTTGCAACTCTAAGGCCTGCAGCGGGAAAGCGACAATCACCGCACTTAGCAACAGTCCAAACGCAGTAAAATTTAGCGCCTTGTTCATAATCTGATCCCGCGTGTTAATTTGCCGTTATCGAATATGTATAAACCAATGTTAAAAACGGCTAAAAAGTAGACGCAGAGATTATCGCGATGTTACACGAAGCACTTTATTGATAAGAGGTTTGCTAGAAAAAAGAATGCGGCAGCTCAGTAGCCGCCGCATTCCAGAACGATGGTACAACTATTTATTAATCGCGCGCAGCATCCACGCAGTCTTCTCATGAATTCGCATACGGTCGGACACTAGCGAAGCGGTAGATTCGTCGTCAGCCTCTTGCGCCACCTTCAATACGGTACGGCAACTCTTCACTACTTGCTCATGACCTTTGGTGAGGATGTCCACCATCGCATCGGCATCTGGCACGCCGTCAAATTCCTCAATCGAACTGAGGCGAGAAAATTCTTTATAGGTTCCTGGCGCCGCGACATCTAGGGTACGGATACGCTCAGCAATATCATCTACCGCGAGCGCTAACTCGGTGTAATGCTCCTCAAACATTAGGTGAAGGTCGCGAAAACGCGGGCCGGTCACATTCCAGTGGAAATTATGAGTTTGCAGATAGAGCGTATAGGAATCTGCAAGTAATACCTTTAACCCGCCGGCAATCTGTTCACGATTCGCTTCGTTAATACCAATATCGATAGCTTTCATACACATTCTCCCTTTGGTGGTTTGATAGCTTAATGTTTGTAACTAAACCTTGTTGACCAGCTTAACAAAGGCACATCCATATCTAAAATATTAATTTAGAATGCCGTTGATAGTGTAAGGCTATGACAGTTATTCTACAGAGGAGTTCATTGAAGAGCTGCGTAGCAAAACATCTATCTTGAGCAAGCGCGCGCAGACCGTTAAGCTGAGGCTCCTATTACTCATGCAAAGCAATTAACTGGGGTGACAGATGGTTTTATTGAAGGGACGCAATAATCTAAACAAGCAATTCTCTCGTTTTAGCGTCTTCTTATTAGCTTTATTCGCGCTCAGCGCATGCACTAGCACGCCTAAAGAAGCCCCTACGTCCACAATGCAAGGTGGTTTCACCCAATGTGAATCACCAAGGCCAGAAATGTGTACGCGGGAATACCGTCCCGTGTGTGGTCATGTAGATACAGGTATCCGCTGCGTAACCACTCCTTGCCCGTCTGAACGACATAATACTTTTGGAAACGCCTGCAGCGCCTGTGCTGACGAGACGGTCATTGGCTATGAGCTTGGCGACTGTGCCAGCTACGGCAAATAAGGACAAACTACAGAAAAAAAAGGCCCTCAGCGCAAGCTGAGGGCCTTTTTAATCACACTTAGAAAATTAACGTTCAATGATGGCGGTAACGCCCTGCCCACCTGCGGCACAAATTGAAATCAAACCACGGCCACTGCCCTTTTCTTCCAGCATTTTGGCCAAGGTCGCCACAATACGGCCACCCGTGGCTGCAAAAGGGTGACCCGCTGCCAAGGAACTACCGTTAACATTTAACTTGCTACGATCAATACTGCCCAGCGCACGATCAAGGCCCAATTTGTCTTTACAGAAAGTTTCGTCCTCCCACGCCTTCAGGGTCGCTAATACCTGCGCAGCAAATGCCTCGTGAATCTCGTAGTAATCAAAATCCTGCAAAGTTAGCCCCGCTTTCGCCAACATACGCGGTACCGCATAAGCTGGAGCCAGTAATAATCCTTCTTTTTCTGTGGCACCGTCTTTCCCAAAGAAGTCCACCGCAGCTGTTTCAACAATAGTGAGGTAAGCTCGCACCGGTAAACCGCGCTCTTTTGCCCACTCTTCACTTGCCAGCAATACCACTGAAGCACCGTCGGTCAACGTTGATGAATTACCTGCCGTCAACGTGCCTTGGCCACTTTCCTTGTCAAAAGCAGGCTTTAACGAAGACAGCTTTTCAATAGTCGTGTCGGCGCGCAAAATATTGTCTTTATTTACGCCATTGAAGGGCGTAATCAAGTCATCGAAAAATCCACGCTCATACGCGGCCGCTAAATTTTTATGACTGGTGCAGGCCAGCTCATCTTGCTGGTCACGGGGAATCTGCCAGGCTTTTGCGGTCACTTCTGTGTGCTCCCCCATAGACATACGCGTGCGCGGCTCAGCATTGGCAGGAATCAAGACACCGACATCTTTCGGACGCAACTGCAAAAAGGGTTTTACACGTTCGCCAAAACTACGCGCTTTATTCACTTGCAACAAAATCTTACGTAAGCCCTCACTTACACCAATAGGTGCATCAGAGGTGGTGTCTACGCCACCGGCAATACCTGCTTCAATTTGACCGAGCGCTATTTGGTTGGCAACGACATTGATCGCTTGCAAACCGGTACCGCAGGCTTGTTGAATATCGAAGCAGGGCGTATCTGAGTTAAGAGACGTGCCTAATACGGACTCGCGGGTCAGGTTAAAATCGCGGCTGTGCTTCATCACGGCACCGGCAACTACATCGCCGAGCAACACACCTTGCAGATTATAACGCTGCACCAAGCCCTCTATTGCTGCAGTTAGCATAGACTGGTTGCTCACGCCGAAATAGGCTGTGTTAGAGCGAGTAAACGGAATACGGTTACCGCCAATAATCGCTACGCGCTTAATTGCCTGTGACATAATCTGACCTCAAAAAATCATATAAGAGTAAAGTGGCCGCAGTTTAGCAAGCTTCTCTATAGCCACATTGGCTGAATCGACCGTTCTATAGGTCGGCACTGTCAATCATCTTATAGAATAGTGCGGCTACAATGCAGCCATTAAAGAACTGTGCTAGGTATTTGACAGAGCCCTGTTCGACAAAGCTGCTATGTAATGTAGACCGAATTACTGTATTAAACACCCCCGATGGAGATCTGAGTATGAGCGATAGAATCGAAAAGCTGATTAATTCTGCAGCAGGTAAAAAACTGCTTGGCGCCATGGGTGTAACCGTACCAACTGAGTTACTCCGCTATGACACCACACAGCACAGCTATTTCTCGGGTGCCGTTTTAGTCGGCGCAGGTGACAACGCACAGTTACTCAGCCGAGTGCAAAGCAATTTCGCTGAGAGTGATGCCCAGGTGTTTTACAGCCCAGAGGCCGCCACTCAACTCGGTGGTGATACAGATAGTAATACTGCAGAGCGCTACCAGGCACTCGTATTTGATGGCAGCGGCTTGCTTGACGCTACCGAGCTAGTATCAGCCTACCGTTTTTTTAATGCCAACATCCGCAAACTTAAAAGTAGCGGTAGAATTGTGATTCTGGGACGCCCGCACTTGTTGTGCGCTACCCCCGAAGCCGCTGCTACCCAACGCGCACTTGAAGGTTTGAGCCGCTCTTTGGCCAAAGAAGTGGGCGGCAAGGGCGCGACAGCGCAATTAATTACCGTCGCCGACGGCGCCGACGCTAACCTAGATAGCAGTCTACGTTTTATCTTGTCTCCTAAGTCAGCGTATATCAGCGGCCAAGTAATAAAAGTGCGGGCGGCAAGCACAACCACGGTATCTGACTGGCATAAGCCGTTGGCCGGCAAAATTGCCTTGGTGACTGGCGCCTCACGGGGTATTGGCGAAGCCATCGCTGACACTCTGGCCCGCGATGGCGCGACCGTTGTCGGTGTCGATGTTGCGCCTATGGAGACTGACTTGAACAAGGTCATGACGCGCCTAAACGGAAAAGCGGTTATTGCCGACATCACTAGTGCTGACGCTCCCGCCATTATCGCTAAAGCACTTAGCGAACTCGGCGGCGCCGATATTATTGTTCACAACGCTGGCGTAACCCGCGATAAAACCATTGCCAATATGAGCGAGCCACATTGGCAGATGACACTAGATATCAACTTAGCGGCAGCTCAACGCATCACGGCTGAGTTACTCAAAACCAACACCATCAACGACGGCGGCAGCATTATCGGCGTTTCATCTATGAACGGTATCGGTGGTCAACGCGGACAAACCAATTATGCCGCATCAAAAGCCGGTGTTATTGGCTATGTTGATTTCATGGCCCAGTCAAAAGAGCTAGCCGATAAAAACATCACCGTGAACGCCGTGGCGCCCGGCTTTATAGAAACTGCAATGACTGCAGCAATTCCATTGTTTACCCGCATGTTTGGCCGCCGCCTTAACTCACTATCGCAGGGTGGTTTGCCTGTGGATGTGGCCGAAACGATTTCATTCTTCGGCAATCCGGCGTCGCGCGGTGTAAGTGGTAATACCGTGAGAGTATGCGGTCAATCATGGTTTGGCGCTTAACACACGCCAACATTTTCAAAGTAATACACTGCCCTGCCGATTTAGGCGGGGCTTTCGCCATAATAATACAGACTTAGATTTATCGATCGCGAATACCGGCGATCTTTTATGTTTTCTCCCAGCAACGGTATGATGGTCAGAGCACAGTTTGAATCATGGAGGATTCACAATGACCGCTCAGCGTTTTTCATACAAGTATCGCAAACTAGTGTCATTACTAATCAATACACTGATTGCCACGCTAGCATTAACCCCACATACATTACTTTATGCCGCCGAAGCCCTTTCCAAACCCGCGTTAATGCTCGCCAATGTCTATCGCAGTGACATTGACCTTGAGAAATACTGGGTAAGTGAAAAGTACGACGGGGTGCGCGCATTTTGGAATGGGCACCAGCTCGTTTCTCGACAGGGCAATATATACCGGGCTCCAAACTGGTTTACAGCAGACTTCCCCAACACTGCGATCGACGGCGAGCTGTGGATGGGGCGGGGAAAGTTTGACGCCCTATCTGGCGCGGTACGCAAACAGAGTCCCGTTGAATCTGAATGGAAGACGATTCGTTTCATGGCATTTGACCTTCCCGAGACAGAAGGCAGTTTTGATTATCGTTTAAGGCTGCTGAAACAGATCATCAGCAACACTTCCTCGCCCTACCTACACTTAGTCGTACAGCGAAAATTCAGCGATGAACTCACCTTGATGAACTACCTTGACGAGATTATTGAGGCTGGAGGTGAAGGCCTGATGTTGCACTTAGCTAGCGCGCCATACCATTCCAATCGCAGTGATGACCTACTCAAACTAAAGCGCCACCAAGATGCCGAGGCAACGGTAATAGAACACCTCCCGGGCAAAGGGAAATACACAGGGATGCTAGGTGCCATTTTAGTGGAAACCAATGAAGGGCTGAGATTCAAAATTGGCAGCGGATTTTCAGATGCCGAGCGCGAAACTCCACCGCCTATTGGCTCAGTGATTACTTACAAATACTACGGAGTTAGCAGCAATGGCACGCCGCGATTTGCGAGCTTTTTGCGTCTGAGAAACGAAATCTAAAACCGCTGAAGAGTAGGCTCACTCACTTTCTAAAGCCTGCACCGCTTTTTTCTGCTGACGATATTCAATGGGCGTCAACTCAGTCCAGCGTTTGAAGGCCCGATAGAACGTGCTGGGCTCCGAAAAACCGGTCAAATACACGACATCGGCAATACTCTCATCGGTGCGAGCCAATAAGCGCTTAGCTAATACGCAGCGGTAATCCGCCAATACCTGATTAAAGCTCGTACCGGCCTCAGTGAGGCGGGCGCGCAAAACACGCTCATTCATATTTAAACGAGCGGCAATGTTTTCTAGGCTTGGCTGACCAAGCTCAAGCATTTCAGCAATTATTTGCCGCACATCGCCAACCACATCCTGACGCGACAATCGCTCCAATTGCTTGCTAGCCAATTTCTCGTGCAATTTGAGTAAGTCGGGCTCGGCATGAGTAGAGGGTGTCGCCAAAATTGAAGTGGCGAACACCAAAGAGGATTCATTTTGTTCAAAATGCACGGGGCAACCAAATACCCTTTCGTATTCCGCCACATCGCCAACCGCAGCATGGGTCAAATTGACCGCATCAATCACGAACGCGCCGTCGGTCACCGCCTGAAAATAACGGATTAAAAATCGCGCAAAACATTCATTGCGGTGACGGAAACTAGGGTCATCATCTCCTGCAAACTCAAGCACCATTCGCGATTGCGGTTCGCCAATTTGCAGTTCAAACTGCATGGCATCGGTCACCAAGCGCTGATAGTTCTGCGAACGCTTTAAACCTTCGCCAAAATTTGGGCTGCTCAGAAACAAGTATTCCAATACTTGACCGCGATATACTTGAACGGCATCGGCCAAGTGCAGACCAATATTTTGATCTCCGCTCACTTCTTCCAATACTCGCCAAAACTGTAATTGGGCTGTGTGTGGGAAGCGAGCACTACGATCTTGCAACAGGGTTGGCGAAATTCTGCACTCGCTGACGATACGCTCAACATCCAGCCCCATACTCTGCATAGCCGGATATACCAGCTGAATCAGGAAACTGGAGTCGCTGAGATCGGAAAAATTTTTAGCGTTTGATGCTGTCATTCAAGCGGGTATCTTTTGTACAAAATATCAACACTGGCGAGCATTGACCGAACTGCCGTAAACGACACTGAGGCTGGGCAAATTCTTGATGCCGCATTTTTCTTTATACTTTAGGGTATGTATGCAATTGTTACAAACCAGTGTGCCACGCTCAGTATGGAGATAGAGTCGAATGACCGCAAGCAATGAGTTCAGGCTCAAGTCACTACCCAGCACACCGCCAATGCTGCTAAAGGCGGCGATTACCCGAAAAAAGCCCAGTAGTACGCCGATCTTTCCTAAGCAAATATTGGTGGTGGGCAATATCAAAAGCAATATTAAACAGCTGCGTCGCTACAACGAGGCCTGTGGCTTTACTGAAAGTAGTCTCTTTCTGTCGCCCAGCTTTCTCCACGTGCAAGTCTTTCGTTTGCATATGAAATTAATGCTCAATAAAGACTTCCCAGTCTCACCTATGGGCTGCTTACATTTAAGTAATACTATTGTTCAGCACCGGCAAATCAGCAGCGAGGAAGAAGTCCAGCTCCGCTGCCAAGTAGCCGAACACCATGTCACTGACAAGGGTTATGAATTCACATTTCACTGTGACGCATTCTGCGGTGACGAACTGGTGTGGGAAGATACTAGCCGCTATTTATCCCGTGCTAAAACCAATATCGCCAGCGCTCCCAAGGCGGCCCGCGCAGAGCCACGCAACTACCTGAACTCCCGCACTATTGAAATCAAACGCAGCGACGCCCGACAATACGCCCGCGCCTCTGGCGACTTTAATCCCATTCATCTCCACGACCTCAGCGCCAAGGTACTGGGCTTTAAGCGTATGGTCATCCACGGCATGTGGAGCAAAGCTGCTTGCTTAGCGGCATTAAGTGATGACGTTAAGAGCAACGCTTTTCGCTGCCATGTCGACTTCAAAACGCCCATATTTTTACCGGCTAGCGTGCGGCTAGATTATGAGCAAGGCGAGTCGAGCTTGGATTTTGAATTGCGGGATAAAACCGGTGTAAAACCGCATCTAATAGGCTTTATCCAGCCACTATAAGATAGCGACTGGCTCACCTATCACTTTATTTAAGTGCCTGTGGCGCTAGATTTTCAAGCATGGCGCGAATACCATCGCGCCAATCTACTCGGGTCTCACCGATAAGTTCATGCATGACAGTGGTATCTATAGACAGACTACCGAATGCCGAGGCTTTCTCGTTAAACGTTGGTGCAAACCCAGTCAGCTCGGTTATATACCCGCACCACTCCTCAATACTTACCGCCTGAGAACCACCAAAGTTGGTCGTGGTGACATCAGTACTCGCGGCAGCCAATAAATACGGGATCTTTTCAATGTAGTCTTCGGCATGCAACAGATTGTAGGTATTTGGTCCTTCAGGATGAATATCAATAGGGATATTCTCCTTCATCATCAGCATGTGAAAATAGGGCCAGCCGCCATTATTACCGTAAGGCACACTGAGACGGGCAATCGTGGTGGGGATAGAAAATTGCTTCGCGGCGAAACGACACACCGTTTCTGCCGCAATTTTAGCAATACTGTACGTGGGGAACATGGCGCGATGATTATCACCCAATGGATCTGATTCTTTGCGCGGAGAGTGACCCGCGTATTCATATACCGCGGTGGACGAGAAGTGCAAAAAGGCCTTAGCACTTTTGCAGCGAGCCATTAGATTCCCCACGCCTTCGCCATTTGCGGCAAGATCGTAGGCAAAGTTACCCGATTTGACCACAGCCAAATTCAATACATAGTCAAACTCATCAGGGCAGGCTTGTAAGCTGCTCTTATCAGCCAGATCGGCGCGAATAACCTTAATACCACGCGACTCTAGCGCCGCTTTATCGCTATCTTTACTAAAACGCGCCAGCGCCGTGACATTGGCAATCTTACTAAGCGCATCCACGATCGGTGCGGCAACTTGCCCTGTTGGGCCAGTAATTAGGATATTGGTATTATTTAAATCAACGGGGCTTACCGGCATATTTATTCACCTGCTGCATAGAATTATTATAAGAGTGGTTTCAGGAGCAGAAGTGTAACCAAGTGTAAAACGATTTTCGCCATCCAAACGGATGGCGAAAAAGAGAAAGGATTTAGCTCGAAAATACTAAAGAAAACTTTCTAACTCTCGCAGCCAATCCTGCAGTTTCTTCATGTTTTCCGGCCCGAGGCGCCACATCCATTTACTTAGCGGATCCGCATTCTCTAAAACTGGATCAACGTATTCATACAGCACCTTGGGTTGCTTCAGGGCGGCATCTTCGGGAATAGGCTCTACCATCAACAAATGTTCAATCATTGTGCGCAACTGATTGTCAAAAGACTGGGGGTTACCCAATTCATTGTAACTGCCCTCTAAAAATGGCGACCATTTTTTGTAATAAATCGCCAAGTTTTTCGGCTCCACCGCCGTTACCGTATTGACTAGCCCGTCCCAACGCTTGTAGTTTCCTGGGTCGTTCTTGAAGCCTTTTTCTGTCTTAACTGCCAAGAAAGGCTCTTTGTTATACACCAGCGGTAGATGCTTGGTCGGGAATCGGTAAGTAGCGAGCTGATCGACCACAGAAACCCATTTCCGAACTTGCTCATCAGGCTGCATCCATTCAGCCAACGGTGCCGACAAAGTCGCTGCCGCCGAGCGCAGTTGCTCATCGCTGCCATCGATAGCCACAGGTGGCTCAGGCGCCGAAGCCGCCTTTTCGTTGTAATCAGACTCCGACTCTACCGCCAGTGTCTCTTTCACCTTCTTTTTGGCGGCTGCGTCATCGACCGTCTCAACTACCGGTTCGTTATACTCACTATTTGCCGAGCGATCTAAGACGTACCAGACAAACCCGGCGACGGCGACGATCACCACTACTGCAGATAAGGCTTTCCAATTCATTACTCATTCCTGTTTTATTTATCACGCAAGGGGATTTTCCTGCTGCCATCCCTGGGGCCAGAGGACCAGTCTCAGCAATGACTTAACCCTAACGCCGGTAGCTATTACATGCAAATTATCTCTGCATGTTATAACCGCGACTCAAAATCAGCAATATAGACTGCCATACCAAGTCGATAACTCAAGAAATTAGCGAGGAAAACGCCACAGAACGTGGCGTACAAACAGAGATTTCACTATCTAGCAGTGAAAGAAAGGCTTTAAAGGTCGAAATCGTCCAATAGATCCAACTCATCCATCAGGCGTTTGCGCTCTAAACGCTCTTCAATTTTGCGACGAATACTGCTATCGCCTCCACCCATAAGTCGCCGCTCCTCAAAATCAGGGGCTGAATCGTCTTCAAGGACATCGTCAATATCATCATCGGCTAGGTCATTTGCCATTGCTTGCCCACTCCAGTACATCGTAGATACAGAATGAACCCCTCGGCTAACCGTGGTTGTTCAGGGCACTATTTATGACGAACTCGAATTTCTGTCAATAAAAATTTATACCTATAGCGTAAATATTTTCTTAACAGCGACCTTACCAAACCACTAGCAAAACACCTTACTGGCGCAAAGATGGCCGAAGGCTTAGCAAATCCGGCGCACTACAAGCGATTTAGGCCGTTCAGCGCCGCCGTTCGGTAGGCTTCAGCCATGGTTGGGTAATTAAACGTAGTGGTCACAAAATAGCGCAGAGTATTGCCGCCGTTCTGCTGTTTCATTATGGCCTGACCGATATGAATAATTTCCGCCGCTTCGGCACCAAAGCAATGAATACCGAGAATTTCCAAGGTCTCGGGGTGAAAGAGCAGTTTAAGCATTCCAACCGTCTCACCACTTATCTGGCCGCGGGCGGTATCTTTAAAAAATGCGCGACCCACCTCGTAAGGAATTTTCGCTTCGGTCAGCTCGCGCTCAGTCTGCCCCACCGAGCTGATTTCAGGTAGGGTGTAAATGCCTGTTGGCACGTCATCCACAAAACGACACTGCTCTTTGCCGCGGGCTGATGCCGCCGCTGAACGCCCTTGGTCGTAAGCGGCACTCGCCAAGCTCGGCCAGCCGATGACGTCTCCAGCAGCGAAAATGCCCGGCACAGTGGTTTGGTAATGCTCGTCCACAATTAACTGACCGCGATGATCTGTTTCCAGACCAATCTGATCCAAACCTAATTGATTGGTATTACCGCTTCGACCATTACACCAAAGGAGCGCATCGGCGTGGATACGCTTACCAGACTCCAGCAATACTTCGACGCCCTTGTCGCTAGCCACAACCGATTTATACACTTCACGGTGGCGGATCATCACCCCCATATTCCGAAGTTGATAACTCAAGGCATCGGAAATTTCGTCGTCTAAAAACTCCAACAGACGATCCCGACCATTGATTAACTCGATTTTGATGCCAATACCGGAAAAAATTGACGCGTATTCGCAGCCGATAACACCCGCTCCATAAACAATGATTTTATTCGGGGTGTTGGTCATTTTCAGAATGGTATCGCTGTCATAGATGCGAGGGTGAGAAAAGTCGATATTTGCCGGGCGGTAGGGCCGCGAGCCGGTGGCTATTACCACACTACTGGCGGTAAAGGATTCCACCTGTCCCTCATCCGTCACCACTTCAACAGTATTCTTATCAACAAAGTGGCCGCGGCCAAAAATAAGCCGGATCTGATTTCGGTAGTAGAAGCGACTGCGCATATCTACCTGCCTTGAAATCACTTCATTGGCATGACTCAGTAGACGGGGATAACTTAATGTTCGCGCATCGCCAATATCGCGAAACGCCGGCGTGGTATTGTATCTAATAGCCTGCCGCACCATATGCCGTAAGGCCTTTGATGGAATCGTACCCTGATGGGTACAAGCACCACCGACGGCGTCTTGCGCCTCCACCACCGCCACCCGATGCCCGTGTTTCATGGCGTTCAGCGCAGCGCTTTCACCGGCAGGGCCGCTGCCCAGTACTAAAACGTCGTAATCAAATTTTGTCACAAAACCCGTCCATTAAATCCGTAAACATAGCTACTCAGCATGAGTGCGCTAAGGAATATCTTGATGGTGATCATGGTAATACATTCCTTTCACAATTAAGATCGCGGCTCTGTATATCGTCACCGACGCTATACAACATAAGCAAGCCAGACTTTAGTAGGACACGTCTATGCCCACTACATCACCAATCCAGACTCGAGACTATTTTGGAGTGCGAACCCTACTCGCCTCACACCCCGATATGCGCCGCCTAAAGCGGGTCACGCACGCGACCCAGCTGCACGGCAATAAGCTGTGGGGCAGCGCCTATCTGCTTATCGACCATCTACAAAAAAACCCGCTACCTGCTGCAAGCAAAGTGCTCGACCTGGGCTGCGGATGGGGGCTAGCAAGCATATATTGCGCCAAACATCTTAAAGCCACGGTCACTGCCATCGATGCCGATCCCGCCGTCTTTCCCTACTTGTCGCTGCTAGCGCAGCACAATGCGGTAAACATAAACACTCAATGTGCCCGCTTCGACGCCCTGGATGCAGACACTTTAGCTCAGTACGACGTTATCATTGCCAGCGATATTTGCTTTTGGGATGAGATGAGTGAAGAAGTCTTCGATTTAATTCACCGCGCCGTTGATGCCGGTGTTGAAAAAATCATTATTGCAGACCCTCACCGGCCACCTTTCTTAGCGGTAGCCGAAGCGTGCATCGACGACTTTTTTGCCGAACTAATTCCCTGCGAAGTACTTACTAGCCGCCATCATCGGGGTAGCATTTTGTTAATTGAAAATGCCTAGGATACATCTGCCTCATTTGTCAGCTCTGGAAGTGGCTAGACACTAATACAAGCCCAAAGCTCATCCAACACTGTCTTAAAACTGCAATACCTTTGTCACAATATTGAAAACACATCAGCGTATGGTTTCAGATGTGAGGATAAAACTATGCGCTTAATACAGTCGATAAATCAGTTCGATGTGCGAATGTTTCTGGCTTGCGTAAATACCCGCCACCAGCAACAGTTGTCTCGTGTAGCCCGAAGTGTATCAAAAACCGGCGACGGCTACGCCCAACTTGGCCTTCCCCTTTGTCTTTACGTGATGGGGGCGAGCCAAGGTCTACGCTATTTTAGTGCGGTTATGATCAGTTTTGCCGCATGGCTGCCCATTTACTGGGTGCTAAAAAACACCTGCCGCAGAAAGCGACCGCCCGCCGCCATTCCGGCTTTTAGTGCCGCCATTATTGCCTCAGACGAATTCAGCTTTCCCTCGGGCCACACCGCAGCCGCCTTTTTACTAGCGACCATGACCGTGTTATTTTTCGGGGTTATCGGTACTCCACTTTTCTTGTGGGCAGTTGCCGTGGGCGCCTCGCGGGTAATCCTCGGCGTGCATTTCCCCACCGACACCCTCGCCGGCGCAAGCTTAGGTATTGGCATCGCGCATCTGGGACATTCGATTGTCACAGCGGTCTAACACCAATTTTCATATCATGCGCGCGGCCATCATACCGTCGCAAAACGACATCTATCACTCTCCACCTTCACTTCCCTCGCGCAGTGAGCCCAGTGGTAGCAAGCCCATCATGGGAGATCCATTATGAAACTCCTGTACGGAGTGCAGGGAACCGGCAATGGCCATATTTCCCGCGCCCGCATGTTGGCCAAACACTTTTCCGAAAAAAATATAGACGTTGAATATCTATTCTCTGGCCGTGCTGCCGATCAGTATTTCGATATGGAGATTTTCGGCGACTACCAACTCCGAGATGGTCTCAGTTTCGCGACAAACAAAGGTAGCATTAGCGCAATACAAACCCTACTCCAAACCAAACCGCTGACGTTTATTGGGGATGTTCGCAAACTCGATATCAGCTCTTACGATGCAATCATTACCGATTTTGAACCCGTCACCGCCTGGGCCGGCCGTCTAAAGAAAAAGCCTGTCATCGGAATTGGCCACCAGTACGCATTTGGCTACCCGGATGTACCTCAAAGCGGTGTCGACCTTCGCAACCGCCTTATTATGAAATTCTTTGCACCGACTCAATACCGCTTGGGATTACACTGGGATGCGTTTAACGCCAATATCGCGCCGCCGATAATCAATCCCGCCGAAATTCGCCAGCCTTGTGGCTCACCGGCACACATCGTCGTGTACCTGCCCTTTGAAGACCAGCAACTAGTCAGTGCAGCACTCGCGACATTTCCCAGTCAAAAATTTATTCAATTCGCGCCTCAATTACAGCGTGAGGAGCGCGCAAATATAAGCCTTAGACCAACCAGCCTACACGATTTCAAACATAATCTATGCCAAGCCAAAGGCGTAATCTGCAATGCCGGATTTGAATTAATTAGTGAATGCCTGCATATGGGAATTCCGGCCCTCGCAAAACCCGTAGCGGGGCAGTCAGAACAATTAGGTAACGCCGCCGCCCTGCAACAACTCGGCGTGGCAACCGTTATGTATGACGTCTCAGCACAGCATATTGAAAACTGGCTCGCTAATATCCCCGCGCAAACCGCCGCGCACTATCCCGATGTCGCCGCGGCGATTTGCGACTGGCTATTGAGCGGCGAGTGGCATGACAGCTCAAGACTGGTGTCAGAGCTTTGGGAACAAACTGGTCGGCCCGCCGACAAGATTGCCGCGACAGGCTGATACCGACCATGAGATATAAAGAACAAGCCCGTATAGAGGACATAGCAAATCATACGGACGCCGCCTCGTACGGGCCGGATTTCCCAGATTTCACCAGTGTGATGGACGACTGCCGTGGCCGTCTTCGCCACCGGCTTTCTGAGCTGCTTTCCACCGAACAACTTTGCCGGCAAGCTGGCGATTTAATTACCACCCGCACCGAAGCTCTCGTTGACGTCGATGAATTTACCTTACCCGTGGTATCGCTCACCATTGGCAACCCAAACATTGCAAAGCACTGCCTGCTGCTCACCGCCGGCATCCACGGCGTAGAGCGCATAGGCACTCAAGTTCTGTTAGCGTGGCTAGAAACAGTAATAGAACGGTGCCGCTGGGATAGCCATTGGCGATCGCAATTTGAAAGCGAGATCGCCATAGTCGCAGTGCCAATAGTTAATCCCGGCGGCATGTTGCAAGACTCCCGCTGCAACCCAAACGGCATCGACTTAAATCGCCACGCTCCTATTGATGCAGAAGACAAGGTTCCGTTTTTAGTCGGCGGTCAGCGCATATCAAAAGCTATTCCCTGGTATAGAGGAAAACGCGGAGCTGATTTCGAAAACGAATTTGTTGCCCTGCAAAATATTATTAAACGCTACTGCCAAGTAGACCGCCCCAGTATTGTCGTCGATTTTCATTCCGGCTTTGGCTTTCAAGATCATCTGTGGATTCCCTATGCCTATCGCCGTCAACCCATCGACGACATTGGCAGTTACGTCGCGCTGAAATTACTGTGGGAGCGCAACTTTCCCCATCACAACTATGTGTTTGGCCCACAGGCTATGCACTACCTAAGTCATGGTGATATTTGGGATTATTTTCATCGACAATGTCGCGCTGAAGGAATTACCTTACTGCCGCTCACCCTCGAAATGGGGTCATGGCTGTGGGTTAAAAAACATCCCCAACAACTTTTTAGTTTTGCCGGATTATTCAACCCCACCGTTCCTCACCGCCACGCTAGAGTTCTGCGCGGCCATCTGCTATTAATTGACTTTCTACTGGCTGCGGCAAGAAACATCGAGCACTGGCAACCCAAAGGCGAACAGGAGCGGGAGATGCAGCAAATGGCACAAAGCCTCTGGTATCGTCAGCTATGAACGCCGGCACTGACATTAAGCACTGGTTATTTCTTCGCGGCCTAAGCCGGGAGCAAGCTCATTGGGGGGAATTTATAAAACGCTGTGAAAGCGAACTCGGCTGGTATTGTCACGCTATTGATCAACCCGGATTCGGTAGCGAGCACCTGCGCAGGTCTCCCCTCACCATTTCGGAAATACGCCGCGACATTCAGCGGCGGCTCCCCTCAGAGCTCGCCAATGACAATTCAACATTCGGCATTGTTGCACTGTCATTAGGTGGCATGGTGGCACTAGATTGGCTGACGACGTCGCCGAATAATATTGCCAAGGTTATATTCATTAGCACCAGCAGCGCAGACTGTGGCTTCTTTAAACGCTTAAAACCCAGCGCGCTGCCTGCAACACTTTACGCGCTATTCGCTTTGTCACCGCGCAAGCAAGAGCGCGCAATACTCAATGTGGTGAGCAATAATAAATCTAGCCATGCGGCACTGCTCGAACAGTGGTGTCAGATACGAGCCCGCCACCCAGCAAGTAAACGCAATGTGATACGCCAGCTAATTGCGGCATCACGCTTTTACTCTCCCTCAAAGGAACGCCTCGCAAATTCCCGCGGTCATTTCATTAGCAGTCGCGCGGATAGAATGGTGTCGTATCAATGTAGTGAGTATCTGGCAGAGAAATATCACTGGCCGCTATGGCTACATAACACGGCTGGGCATGACTTACCGATTGATGACGCAGACTACTTGCTCGCCAGCTTCAAGGAGATTGCTAGCTGCGCTGAATAAATAGCAAGCAATATTTTAAGACCTAGGAACTTTTAAAAGCTAGCTAAGGCTAAAATCCTTAGCTAGCTTAGCGCTTGATGTTTCACGCCACTTTATCCGCGCGCGCCTCAGCAAAGTCTTCGCCCAGATAGCGCTTGCGACGCGCTGGTTTCATTTTTTGCAGGTCTACCAAAACCAGGCCATCAATGCAGTCCGCGAAGTCAGGGTCAACATTAAACGCTGTAAAACTCACGCCACCTTCGTCACACAGTTCCGTGTATTGCTTGTACAAGGTAGGTACAGCGCAGCCCATTGCCGCCAACTGATCTTTTAACTGTGCAAACTCGGCGCGGTAGTCGTCGCCACTAAATACGGTCTCCGTTAACTCACTTTTATAGGGACTATTGGCATTCGCCCAAGGCTGAGTTGCGGGGAAGTGGCGCTGATAAAACTGAATCAATAAATCTTTGGCGGCGCGGGGCAAACTATCACTCAAACTAACAGGGCCAAACAAATAGCGCACTTCCGGGTAGCGGCGAAGATAGGTACCCAAACCCTGCCATAAATAATCTAAACCGTTTCGCCCCCAGTAGCGCGGCTGAACAAAGCTGCGCCCTAATTCTGCTCCACACTCGAAATACTCTTCAGCATAAGGTATCTGATATTCAAAAAGCGATTCACTGTATAGGGTTTGGCCGTCACCTAAATCCGTCACGCGCTTTAAGCGATAAGCGCCGACCAATTCGAGTTGATTCTCGTCCCAAAGCACGATGTGATCATAGTAGGCATCAAATGAATCTACGTCGCGACGACGGCCGGTACCTTCACCAACCGCTCGAAAACTCACTTCACGAAGACGGCCAATTTCGCGCATCACCGTGCAGTCACCACTGTACTGATAGCAATAAATTTCCATGCCATCGCGAGTGCTGCCCAAGTGATCACACTTGCGAATAGCACGCCGCAACTCCTGACGATCTTCTGGGTGAGCTACGGCCTGCGCAACCGGCATAAAACAGGGTTCACCACCGCGTTTTCTTCGACCGAGCTTATAGATATGCTTTTTAAACAAACGTACTTTAGCTGGTGCGGTCAATGGTAGCTTTTCGTATACATCCGCCTCTATCGCAGGCCCAATAGTCACCCGTACGGTGCGATTATTCTGTTTGAACATCTCCCTAATAAGCCACAAGGTCGATAGCGGTTTCGCAAGCAATGACAGGGCATAGAAGAAAACGGAATTTCGCGCATTGATATGCACAGGTAAAATAGGCGCCTTAGCTTTACTCGCAAATTTAATAAATCCATTGCGCCAACGACCGTCGCGAATACCCGCCGGACTAAAACGAGAAACCTCGCCAGCGGGAAAAATAATAACCGCACCTTCGCCGCTCAGGTGACTGTGAATTGCCTGCAAATTTTCTTTGCGATTGCGCTTACCACTCATATTGTCTACGGGAAGCAGCAATGAACGCAGCGGCTTGATGGCATATAGTAACTCGTTCGCAATGACTTTAACGTCGCTGCGTACTTCCGATACCAACTTGAGTAAAGCGAGACCATCGAGACTGCCAATAGGATGGTTTGAAATGATGACGACTCTGCCGCTAACGGGAATACGCTCTTTATCTAATGCGCTTACCGCGTAACCAAAATCAAAATAATCTAAGCCTTTTTCAATAAAATCCAAGCCCTGAACATAGGGGAAATCTTTTTCAAACTGCTTAAACTCCGCCTCGTGAAAAAGATATTTTAATAGAGCTGACAGGGTTCGCTTTATACGCGGATTGCCCTTGGAAATTTTAGGGAATTGCTCATCAATCACAGCATCAACGGAAATCATGACATTCACTCCTAATTATTACCCAGCACGCCGCAGCGGGAGAATTTCCGCTTTCACCGGGCCGCCATTGCCTGTCATGCTTTGCAATAAGGTTTGATGTTCCGTCCACTGCACCAATTCTAAATTTCCTTCGTGGGTTTCACCCAATAAGGTACAGTTTTCAATCCAATCACCGTCGTTGCAGTACAACAGACCTTTTATTTTCTTTAAGGCGGGCTGATGTATATGCCCGCATATAACACCGTCGAGACCTCGTCGCGCGGCCTCTTTAACCGCCGCATCTTCAAACACGGTAATGACCTGCCGAGCGTTGGGAATACGTTGTTTTATGTACGTAGCCAGCGACCAGTAATTGCGCCCAAAACGGCGACGGAAAAAATTAGCCCAGCGATTTAAAAACAACAGAAAATCATAGGCAGCGTCACCAATAAGATTCTCCCATTTGCTTAGTAAGATATGCTCGTCCAGGCAGTCGCCATGGAACATCAATAAGCGTTTACCGCTTACCGTGGTATGGATTGCCTCGCGCTTGATTTCAATAGGACCGAGGATGTGGCCGACGTAGTCGCGCATCGGCTCGTCGTGGTTACCTGGAATATAGACAACCCGCGTGCCCTCACTGGCTTTGGCAAACAAAGCCCTAACCACATCATAGTGGCTTGCTGGCCAGTGAAAGGTGCGCTTGAGCGCCCATAGATCTACAACATCACCAACAAGATAAAGCGTCTCGCATTCAACACTGTTGAGAAAATTGAGAAGGTAGTCAGCTCGACAATCTTTAAAGCCGAGATGAATATCGGATAGCCAAATCGTTTTGTATCTATTCCTTGTTTCCACGCTCATGCATCCTCTTTATGCATTTGTGGCAAGATTAGGACTTAAAAGTGACAAACAGAGGGCTTTTTGAAGACAGATTTATGACAATTTTATCTGGGACGCTACCAAACCGCCTCCGTTCATCTATGATTCAGACAGCAAGTCTAGAATCATCCACTGGCAAATATATGAAGCCCATCAACAGATACCACACACAGCGAGAAGAAAATAATGACTACCGTTAAAGGATTAATACTCGTCATAGGCTTTGGCTTGAGCGTAACAATGGCAAGTGCTGCCGTAGCAGCTGATACTTCCAGCAGCGCAAGAGACGATGATCTCCAAAAGCAAATTATCCAGCTTCGCAAGGAACTCGATGCACTTAAAAGTATTATACAAAGGGAAGCCGATGGCACACTTCGGGTGGTTTCAGATATGCAGGTTGAGCGCGGTGTCGCAAGCCCGAGCCTGCAAGACAATGGCGGCAGTTTAAGCATCAATTCTCGGCGCGATTTAACGATGACAGCGGCTAAAAAACTGGTCATAAATTCAGGCGATGAACTTACCCTGCAAAGTGGACAATCTTCAATCACCATGAAGAAGAATGGCAACATCATCATCTCAGGTACTGTATTAGACATACGGGGCTCCTCAGATATTATTGTTAAGAGCCCGACAAATGCCACGCTAAAGGGTAGCAAAATAAATCAAAACTAAACCGAATACTGGCTGGCGTAATGAGATTCTCAACAATCCAGCCTGACCCTTTATTTGCATAAGCGGAGAAATCACTCGGATTCAGGTTTACGCTTTGAATTAAATAAGGTGGCTATCGCGGTGGGATTAGACGGAAAAAATAAATGTAAGTACGACGCGGTCAAACCACGGCTGCGGTAAATTTCTTCGCCCGGCTCTGGATGGCGCTGTCGGCGACCACAGCCAATCGGATCCGGCGTATTATTAGATGCGGAACGATGATGGGCGTGGGCGCGAATATCGCCCTCGGGCAACACCGCGGTTTGCATCCCCTGGCAACCACCGCGATCTCGCATCGCCGCTTGACCACTCAACAGCCCGAGCATCTCAAAGCTATTTCCACTCAGATCACGCAGGCTTTCTAGGCAATACATAAAACCACCGCACTCCGCCAAAATGACCTTATCCGCCAAATAAAAATCGCGAATTTGCGATCGCATCGCACTGTTCTCAGCCAAGGCGCTGGCGTGTAATTCGGGGTAGCCACCTGGCAACCACAACACATCTGCGCCTGGTAATTGCTGGTCCTGCAAAGGGGAAAAAAACATCAACTCCGCGCCCATATCTTTCAGCATTTGCAGATTGGCGGCGTAAATAAAACTAAAGGCATCGTCCCGCGCAATGGCAATGCGCTGCCCCAAAAGTAGCGGTGCAACAACTGGCAGTTCGCGAGAGCTGAACTCCACCGGCGCGGGCAATGTCGCAAGCGCGCCCTGAGCAATCATTGCCGCTGCTTTATTAAAACACCCCTCTAGTTCGTCGCGCACTTCACTCGCTTGCACCAAACCTAAATGACGCTCCGGCATACTAATTTCAGGGTCACGACTCATTGTTGCCAATAAAGGTAAATGTGCGGGCAAGGCATCTGCTATCAGTTGACGGTGCCGATCAGAAGCGCAGTTATTTGCGATCAAGCCAAGCACACGTACATCATCGCGATAATTCGCCAATCCTGTTGCAAGGGCGGCGGCGGTCTGCGCCATGCCCTTAACATCCATCAGCAATGCCACTGGAATATTAAACGTCGCGGCTAAATCCGCACTAGACGGCTCCCCGTCAAACATCCCCATCGCGCCTTCGACTAAAATTAAATCAGCAGTTTCAGCTGCCTGATAAAACTGATCGCGACAGTAGTCCTCCCCCGCCATCCACAAGTCTAATTGCACGACGGGGTGGCCAGAGGCTTGCTCTAGAATTTGCGGGTCAAGATAATCCGGCCCCATTTTGAAAATGCGAACCTGACGCCCCTGCAGACTATGAAAACGAGCAATCGCCGCCGTGATAGTGGTTTTACCCTGCCCCGACGACGGTGCGGCAATAAACAGGGCGGGGCAAAAAACACTACTCATAGTGGAGTGTCGCTAATGTAGTTGAATTGACGGCAAACTTTCTCATTAGTGAAAATTAATAAGGCAGTTAAGAGCGAACTAAATCGAAGAAGTTATCAACTAACAAATCAGGGTTTGCATCGGCAACGGGGGCGCCGTGGTTATACCCATAGCTCACGCAAGCAACTGGCATACCTGCCGCCCGTGCAGCCCTTACGTCGTTAACTGAGTCACCCACCATTACCGTGTTCGCCACATCAACGCCAAGCTGCTCACACGCCAACAATAGTGGGGCAGGATCAGGCTTGCGCACCGCCAAGGTGTCACCGCCAACCAGCACGGGCATAAACTGTTGCAGGTCAAAATGAGTCAGAATAGGGTCGCTAAAACGAGCAGGCTTATTGGTCACACAGGCCATCCGCACGCCCTGCTGATGCCAGTTTGATAAGGCGTTATACACACCATCATACAACACCGTTTGTTCACAACTATGCTCACCGTAATGGTCAAAAAACACCGCGAGCAATTGATCAATTAAAGATGGGCTTACCGAATTTTCTGGAATTTCTAAGGCGTTGGCCAAAGCGCGCTGCACTAATTTACGCGCGCCATTGCCAACCCACGACCGCGTGCGCGCAAGACCTGCGGGAGTGTAATAAAGCTGTTCTAAACTCGCATCTAATGCCGCCGCCAGATCCGGCACGCTATCAATTAGCGTGCCGTCCAGATCAAATAAAATTGCTTTTAATTCGCGACCGTCGAGCAGGCCCTGCAGTGTCTTCATACGCTAGCGAGTTCACTTCTCATTTTTTCAATGACGTCCGCATAAGCGCCACCATTAAAAATAGCAGAACCCGCTACAAAAGTGTCTGCCCCTGCCGCGGCAATTTCTGCGATATTTTTAGCTGAAATTCCGCCGTCGACCTCTAAGCGGATATCGCGACCCGAGGCGTCGATAAGTGCCCGCACTTCCTTTATCTTATCTATCGTTGACGGGATAAAACTTTGCCCACCAAATCCCGGATTAACCGACATCAGTAAAATCATGTCGAGTTTATCCATGACATATTTCAAAACCTCAGGGCCGACCGCAGGATTTAAAACCAAACCGGCTTTGCAACCCGCATCGCGAATCATCTGCAGTGAACGGTCAACGTGGGTTGAAGCATCTGGGTGAAAGGTAATTATGCTAGCCCCTGCTTCGGCAAAATCAGCAATCATACGATCAACTGGCGACACCATTAAATGCACATCGATTGGTGCTTTTACACCGTGTTTACGCAGTGCTTTGCATACCATTGGCCCAATGGTTAAATTAGGCACATAGTGATTATCCATCACGTCGAAATGGACGATGTCCGCACCCGCTTCCAGCACCGCGTCAACCTCCGCGCCCAGACACGCAAAGTTTGCCGACAATATAGAAGGTGCTATCCAATAATCTGTCATATTCATTTCCGCTTGTTTGACTATGTAAATATTATCCGCGCCGTTAAGCACAAATACGTGAATTCAATGCCTAGCATTTTACGACCATTTGCCCACAGAATCAGCCACCACTCTAAGCACTTAAAAACGCATCCAGCGCCGCCAGACGATCAGGGGTACCAATATCCCACCAGTGGCCCTCATACAGTTGCCCACTCAGGGCCTGCCTTAATATCGCCGCCACCATCACCGGCTTTAATGCACGCCGGCCAAGACTAAATTCACTAAACACGGAAGGTCGCCACACACTGATGCCCGAAAAAGTGGTCGTATTATTGGCCGCCGCACTGTCCGTCTTTTCTGTTAGTTGCCCATTCGCACTGAGGACAAAGTCGCCCTGCGGATTATGTGATGGATTTTTTATCATCACCAAGTGTCCCGCTTCCGGCTTACAGCTCATTAATGTCGCGAAATCAAAATCCGTCCAAATATCGCCGTTCACTAGTAAAAAGGGGGCGTCATTATTGTCGCCGCTCAGCAGCGGCAGAGCCTGCACAATGCCACCGCCGGTTTCCAGAGGCTCTTCTTCGCGGGAGACAAAAATACGAACGCCATAACGACTGCCATCACCCAAGTAGGTTTCCAGCTGGTCTGCCAGCCACGAGCAGTTGACCACTATATCAGTGATGCCCGCTGCGGCTAATTTCTCAATATGGTAGTCAATTAAGGCTTTACCGCCCGCGCGCAACAAGGGCTTTGGCGTATGGTCCGTCAACGGGCGCATCCGTGTGCCCAAGCCTGCAGCGAGTATCATCGCTTTCACAACTCAAGCTCCTTAAACCAAGCTTGATTGACGATAAGGGGAATTAACTTGTCTTCAAACCAGGCACAAAACGGCTCGAACTCAGGATATTGACTCGCCACGCTCAAGGTGTAAGTGATAACCAGGGGCAAATCGTCCAGATACGCCGATTTACCATCGCGCAGATGCAAACGGGCAAAAATACCCAGCACCTTGATATGGCGCTGCAAGCCCATCCAGTCAACGTCCTGTAAAAAATCGGACTCGCTAATATTGCCCAGCAACCCTGATCGCATAGCCATTTGCCGATACACCGCTATCCAATCGTCGACTTGTTCCGGCGACCAACTGATATAGCAGTCGCGCACCAAGGACACTAAGTCGTATGTAATTGGCCCTTGCACCGCGTCCTGAAAATCGATCATGCCGAGGCTTTCATCCGGCAACACCATGAGATTGCGGCTATGGAAATCGCGGTGAACCACCACCTGCGCCTGCTGCTGGGCACGCAGGCTCAGTTTTTCAAACACATTATTCAATAGCGCCCGCTCATCGGCATTTAAGCGGTATTGTAAAAGACCCTCCACAAACCATTCAGGGAATAGACCCATTTCGGTATGTAGCCGCGCGCTGTCGTAAAGCGGCAGTTTGTGCGCATTACTGGGGATTGCCTGCATTGCCAATAACACGCGGAAGGCGCGACGATAATAATGATCCGCCGCCGCACTGTTAACCAGTAGCGGACACAGTAACTGATCGCCAAAATCTTCCTGCAGCAAAAAACCCCGCGCTTCGTCCCAAGCCAGTAGTTTAGGTACGCGCGCAGCATGGCGACTCAACAGCGCCTGCACTGTCGCGAAGGACAAATTGTCTTCTTTATCTGGCGGAGCATGAACAGCGATGACTGTGCCGCCAGCCTTCAACGACAGTCGATAATAGCGGCGAAAACTCGCGTCACCGGACACGACATCCAGCTCATTGGCTGCATCGCCGGCAGACAAGTCCAGCTGCTGAAGGCACCAAGCATGCAGCTCGCTTAAAATTTGATCCATATATTATTCCGTCAATGAGCCTGTTGAGCGATATTAGAGGAGCGTTTTTTCGCCTTTTATGCACTCAGGCGGGCATCCTAGCAGAGAATGCTTTATTATCCACCTTCGCCAATCCGGGCTCCATCGCCAGAATAAAATCACTAACCGATGCCAGTGTTTCGTCTACTCCTAATCTCCCTTCTCACCACCCTATCCGGGGCGGCGATAGCACAGGTTAATACCAGCGCAGATTGTGGCAGTACTGACGCCTCAGCACTTAATACCGACACGTCTGAATTACCACTGTATTACCAGCACTGGCACTGGGTACCTAACTCCCACCTTAGCGACGCCTCTAAATGCGGACTAAGCCCGGGCTGCCAAGGTAGATTCATAGAGCCAACACGAAACTGGCAGGGCTCCGACCAATCACCGCTAAAAGCGCCTCTAAACGTGTCTGCCGACACCATAGAATCAGTCGGTACTAAAGCGACTATGACCGGCGACGTGCAACTGCGTAAAGGCGACCTAAGCCTAGATGCCGGATACGCACAATATAATCGCAGTAATAATACGGTGCTGCTGCGTGACAATGTCGTATTGCGCCAACCCGGTATTATGTTACGCGGTGAGTTCGCCCAAATTGACACAAACAAAGGCCTAGGCTCGCTGGAACAAGCAGAGATTCTAAGTTTTGACACCGGCGCCCGCGGCACAGCAGGCCGAATTGCGCGGCCAGATTACTCCCGCTTTGAACTAGAACAAGCAAGTTACACGCAGTGCACCCCCGACAATGAAACATGGTCCCTGCACGCCGACAGTATTGATTTAGATTACGACAGTGGTCGAGGAGTTGCCCGCGGCACCAGTATCCGAGTCTATGACATTCCAGTATTTTACAGTCCGTATCTGAACTTCCCCGTTGACGAGCGCCGCGCTACTGGTTTTTTATTCCCGTCAATTGGCTTTGCCGACAGCAGCCTAGACATCTCAACTCCTTACTATCTAAACCTTGCGCCGAACTATGACGCGATTATCACCCCGCGGTTTATTGAGCAGCGCGGTGAAGCGCTTGAAACCGAATTACGCTACTTAAACAAATACAGTGAGTGGGCTGTCAACACCAGCTACCTGCCCAATGACAAGCGAGATGAGATCGACCGCTGGTTGCTGGGTATTAGTGAAAACGGCTATATGAATGAGCGCTGGGGCACCGAGATAGACTTCACCAAAGTCAGCGATGACGAGTATTTCCGCGACCTCGGACTGGCCAATTTAGCCGTCAAACGCAGCAGCCACCTCAATCAGCAAGCCGCAGTAAACTATAATTCAGACGACTGGAGCGGCCGTATAGAAGTTCAACGCTACCAGACTATTGCGGCGGTGGAAGACCCCTATCAAAAATTGCCACAGCTGCGCCTAAACTACCAATCGCCAGCCAAAAACTTCCAGCTAGAACCCAGCATGGAGTTTGAATACACCCAGTTCGATCACCGCGACAAGCTTAGCGAAGGCGGCAACAAAATAACCGGACAGCGCCTGTTTGGCACTGCCGGTGCCAGCCTGCCCATGCGTTGGCGCTGGGGCTTTGTTGAACCCGCCTTCAAAAGCCGCCATGTGGCCTATGAGCTCGAGGACGCCGACTTAGTTGGCATCGACAACCAGCTTAGCGCCAATAGTAGTCAATTTACCTTAGACAGCGGCTTGTACTTTGAACGAGATCTCAGCATCACCGATCAAGACTGGACTCAAACCCTTGAGCCACGACTGTTTTATCGCTACTCAGAGTACGTTGACCAAAGCGATCAGCCCGACTTTGACAGCTCAGCCCTGACTTTTACTTATCAGCAGCTATTTCGCGACACGCGCTTCACTGGTCAAGACCGCTTGGATGACGCCAACCAGGTCGCCGTTGGTGTCAGTAGCCGTTTTATCAATAACGAAGCTGGCCGCGAAGTACTTACCGCTAGCCTTGGCCAGCTACACTATTTTGACGATGGGCGAGTGCAGCTACCCGGCGACAATGTGCGGAAAAGCAATAATTCAGATTTAGCCGGCCAAATTCGCATTCTGCCCGACGACTATCGCTGGCTGAGCGTCGATGTTTTGTATGATGCTCGCCAAGGGGTGCTCAATCAGACCAATCTAAGCTACCATCAGCGCAGCGATAGCGGCGCCTTATTTAATGCCGGTTATACATTCCGCCGCGAGGGGAATACCCTTGGCGGTTTAGAGAACGATGTTAAGCAAGGCGATGTCTCAATAAGCTTGCCGCTAAACGACCAGTGGAAGCTGTACGCCAAAACCCAGTACGATTTTGAAGACAATAGACCTGTCGAGAATCTGATTGGTGCGGAATACCAAAATTGCTGCTGGCTGACCCGTATTGTTTATCAGCGGGCCTTGGAACCCGACAACGACATCGGGTCTAACCTAAGTAGCACAGGCAATACCGGGACTCAAAACAACTCGGCCGTGTTGATCGAATTTCAGTTAAAAGGACTCGGGGGCCTAGGCACCGCAGTCACCAGTGTTTTAAAGGACAGTATTTTTGGCTACTTATCTGATGAATAATATGCGCTTACTAAAAGCTTTCACCGCCGTGCTACTAATAGCACTTGCACCACTCACCCAGGCCGAAACCAAATGGCTAGATAAAGTGGTGGCCATCGTCGATGACGACATCATTCTCGCCAGCGAACTCGATGAACGCCTAGATAGTATCAAGGCCAATATTGCGCGGACGGGCAAACAAGCACCGCCAGAAGACGAGCTCCGTAAAGAAATTCTCGACTTACTGGTGCTCGAAAATATTCAGATGCAAATGGCAAACCGCTACGGCTTGCGAATTGAAGACGAAGAGCTCAACGCAGCGGTTGCACGTATAGCCGCTAACAACAATATGACCCTGTCGCAATTCCAACAGGCGTTGACGTCGAGCGGTGCATCCTATCTCGCGGTTCGCGAACAAATTGGCCGTGAAATGATTCTCCAGCGCGTGCAAATGGGCAATGTGAACCAACGCATTCAAGTAACGGAGCAGGAAATTCAAAACTACCTGCAATCCTCAGAAGGCAAAGAGGTCACGTCGCCAGAATTCCATTTCTCTCATATTCTTATTCCGGTTAGCTCAGAAGCTACCGACGCCGAGCGCAAAGCGGCTGAAAACAGGGCCAAAGCCCTAAGCGCAAAACTGCGCTCCGGTAAAGATGTCGACAACGCGAACACCGACATCAGCATCAGCGATCTTGGCTGGCGCAAAGGCACTGAGCTTCCCGCCTTGTTTAAAGGTGTAGCGTCAAAAATGACCGATGGCGATGTATCAGAGCCACTGCAAAGCGCCAGCGGTTTCCATATCATCAAACTCTTGGAAAGCCGCGGCGTAAAACAACTGGTTAAACAGACTCGTGCCAGCCATATTCTGCTCAAACCCTCTGCGATTCGCGATGAAGCACAAACTATTGCTCTCGCTAAACAATTGCGTCAGCGCGCTTTAAATGGCGAAGACTTCCGCGAGTTAGCTAAAGAATATTCCGAAGATATCGGCTCTGCCCAAGAAGGCGGCGACCTCGGCTGGACCACCCCCGGGCAACTCGTCCCTGAGTTCCAAAAGGCAATGGACGAAACCAGCCCCGGCGAAATTCATGTACCGGTAGCGAGCCAATTCGGCTGGCATGTTATCAAAGTGATTGAGCGCCGCACCAAGGACGTGACCAATGATATGCGCAAGCAAATCGCTCGCAATGCATTGCACGAGCGCAAATACGCCGATGAGCTTGATATATGGCTTCGTAAAATCCGCAGCGAAGCCTTTGTCGACATCAAAATTTAATGCCATTACGTATTGCCATTACCCCCGGCGAACCTGCCGGGGTCGGACCTGAGCTTTTAGTTAAGCTCGCCCAACAAGATTGTAACGCCGAACTAATTGCCTTTGCCGACCCCGCTTTGTTAATTCAGCGTGCCGCTGATATCGGCCTGCCCTTACACATAAGCGAGGCCGACTTTAGCGCAGCGCCGCAAGCCCATCGCAGCGGCCATTTGCGGGTGGTGAGTATTCCCTGCCACAGCCCCGCTGAAGCTGGTATTCTCAATGTCGACAATGCTCATTACGTAGTGGAAACGCTGCGCCGCGCAACCGACGCATGTAAGAACGGCGACTGCCAAGCACTCGTCACTGGGCCGGTGCAAAAATCGATTATTAACGACGCCGGCATTCCCTTTAGCGGTCATACCGAGTTTTTGGCTGAGCGCTGCCATGTCGATAAAGTTGTCATGATGCTCGCCACCGAGCAACTGCGCGTCGCGCTAGTCACCACGCATTTGCCGCTGAGCGCCGTTCCCGCCGCTATCACCAGCGACAACCTGCAACGCGTCACCGAAATTTTACACGGTGCACTACTGCAGCAGTTTGGCTGCCAGCAGCCGCGCATTTTGGTACTAGGACTAAACCCCCACGCCGGCGAAGGTGGCCATATGGGCAGAGAAGAAATCGATACGATTATTCCCTGCCTGGAGCAACTACGAACACGCGGCTGGCACTTAAGCGGCCCCTTACCCGCAGACACCGCATTTACGCCACATCATCTTGAGCACTGCGACGCGGTGCTGGCGATGTACCACGACCAGGGCCTGCCGGTACTTAAGTATCAAGGATTTGGCCGAGCCGTAAATATCACCCTTGGCCTGCCGATTGTTCGCACTTCAGTCGACCACGGCACCGCACTGGATTTAGCCGGTAGCGGCCGCGCCGACGGCGGCAGTTTCTATGCCGCGCTCACCACCGCCATCTCAATGGCGGAGCACAGCAGCAGGAATAGTCTTTAATGCAATCACCTCCACAGCACCAAGCGCGCAAACGCTTTGGTCAGAATTTTCTCAATGATCAAGGCATTATTCGCCGCATCGTGCGCGCCGTTAGTCCACTAGAACATCAGCGTGTACTAGAAATCGGTCCCGGCCAAGGCGCGATCACCGAGTCAATTCTTGCCTCCGGCTGCCAACTTGACGTGATTGAGTTAGACCGCGACCTTATTCCGATTCTTGAGGGAAAATTCGGCGGCGAAACTAATTTCCGAATTCATCAGGGTGACGCGCTCAAATTCGACTTTACCGCCTTAGCTGCGGGCGACAAGCTGCGCGTGGTCGGCAATCTGCCCTACAACATCTCTACGCCGCTCATTTTCCACCTACTTACCGCCCATAACTGCATTGCTGACATGCATTTTATGCTGCAAAAAGAAGTGGTAGATCGGCTCGCCGCTCAGCCCGGCAGCAAGACCTATGGGCGACTCGGTATCATGGCCCAATATTTTTGTGAAGTAGAATCGCTATTTGATGTGCCACCGGAAGCTTTTACCCCCCGTCCCAAGGTACAATCCGCCATCGTTAGACTAACGCCCTACGAAACACCACCGTGCCCAGCGAACAATGTCGACACCCTGCAAACAGTCTTGCGCAGCGCTTTCAACCAGCGCCGAAAAACCTTGCGCAATACCTTAAAAGGGGTTATCGATAGCGAGGCGATAGAAAGCTTGGGTATCGACTCTGGCCTTCGTCCTGAACAACTGGGCTTAGCGGACTATGTTGCCATCGCCAACGCGGTGGACAGCAACAGCGAGTAATTTGCGGAGCACATCATGACCGAATCAGAACCAGTAGAAATCCAGGTAGAGAGTCAATTTCTACCCGACCAATCAGAGCCCGCACAGCAACGCTTTGCCTTTGCCTACACCATTACAATTCGCAATACCGGCGAAGAGGCTGTTCGCCTATTAAATCGGCACTGGATTATTACTGACGGCGACAATCAGGTTCAGGAAGTACAAGGCGAAGGGGTCATTGGCAAACAACCCTTGATTGGCCCTGGCGAATCCTTTAGCTACACATCGGGAGCGGTCATCGACACCGCCGTTGGCACCATGGAAGGCAGCTACGAAATGATTAGTGCTTCTGGTCGTCCATTTATCGCGCCTATTGGCATTTTCTCACTCGCACGCCCATCGGCATTACACTAAGGCGCTCGCGTGGGCCGATACGCGGTAGGTGACTTGCAGGGCTGCCTAGCGCCCCTGCAATGCCTGTTAGATCAAGTTAGCTTTAATCCTCAGCGCGACCAGCTCTGGCTGGTTGGCGACCTCATTAATCGCGGCCCGGACTCCCTCGATACGCTGCGCTATCTTTATAACATCAAAGAATCACTGCACATTACCCTTGGCAATCACGACCTCCACTGCATTGCCTTAGCCCGCGGCACCACCGAGCGCGGACGCCACCCCACCCTCCAAGCGCTGCTCAACGCCCCAGAGTGTGACGAGCTCATGCACTGGCTACTGCAGCAGGCCTTGGTGCGTAAATCCGACGATGGCCGCTACCTAATGAGCCACGCCGGCATTCCCAGCGCGTGGACTAGCGAACAAGCGCTCGCGCTTAGCCGCGAAGTCGAAACGGTATTACAAAGCCCCCATGTAGACGACTTCTTTCGCAATATGTACGGCGATGAGCCACTAACTTGGGACGACAGCCTTACCGGCTACGATCGCCTGCGTGCCATCACCAATCATTTAACCCGCATGCGTATTTGCGATGCCACCGGCAAACTGGAACTCAGTTTCAAAGGCATAGCCGCCAACATTCCAGCACCCTACCGGCCATGGTTTGAATGGCAAGCCGAAGGCAGCCGCAGCGAAACACTCATCTTCGGCCACTGGGCAGCACTGGAGTGCGAAACCAATCGCAGCGATATCATTGCGCTAGACAGCGGCTGCGTTTGGGGCCGCCACATGACGATGCTGGATATGGACAGCGGGGAGCTTCATCGGTGTTCTTGCTAAATGCTGGAAGCTTGAGGGGATACGGGAGATGCTTGCTTGAGTGTGTCGGACGCCGGGGCGTCGGACGCTAGGGACATTCGCTTTACTCATTCAGAAACTCGCTGTGACTGCTTTTGATTTTTCGTCAGACACCAGACTTCCGACGCCTGACTTTCGCATCCCGTCCAGTATCCAGTGCCCCCATGCAACTCGCCCTTTTGCTATACTCCCTGCAAATACCCAACACCGAACTCTGCACCATGAAAACCTACCTCGTCGGCGGCGCCGTGCGCGACAAATTATTAGGCTACCCCTTTCACGAACGGGACTGGGTGGTGGTGGGTGCGCGCCCAGAAGATTTGCTCGACCAGGGCTTTCAACAAGTTGGCAAAGACTTTCCGGTTTTTTTGCACCCCAAGTCCAAGGAGGAATATGCCCTCGCTCGCACAGAGCGAAAATCCGGTGTCGGATATCACGGCTTCACCTGCGATTTCAGCCCCGACATCACCCTTGAAGAGGATCTCAGCCGCCGCGATCTGACCATCAACGCGATAGCTGAAGATGAAAGCGGCGAGATCATTGATCCCTACGGCGGACTCAACGATCTAAATAATCGCCTGCTTCGTCATGTATCACCGGCGTTTAGTGAAGACCCGCTGCGTATTTTGCGGGTTGCGCGCTTCGCGGCGCGCTACGCTCACCTCGGTTTTACAGTCGCAGACGAAACCCAAGTCTTAATGCGAGAAATGAGCGACAACGGCGAGCTTGCGACCATCGCCGCCGAGCGTATTTGGGTAGAGTTATACAAGGCACTAAACGAGAAATCACCCGAGGTATTTTTTCAGGTTTTACTCACGTGCCGCGCCCTACATGCGCTATTTCCGATCTGGCCTCCGGCGTTAAGCACGGCAACATTAAACAGTTTGGCAAAAGCCGCTGAAGCAGGTGCCGATGCGGATATTCGCTTCGCTATAAGCTGTAGCGACTTAGATGCAGAGCAATGTAGAACCCTATGTCGCGAATTGCGCGCCAGTAATAGTGCCGCGTGGCTGGCCGAGCGCTGCGCCACCAACATCCCGCTGCCAAAACTGAATACGGCTGAAGATTGGCTAGCATTGCTGGAAAATTTTGATTACACGCGACGCCCGCAGCTATTAGATTCATTTGTTGCCGTAGCATCATTGCGTTTGCCTGACGAACAGCGCCTAAGACCATTGCTAGACGCCGCTAGCGCATTGCGGGAAATTCAAGCAGCGGACTTAATCGCCAAGGGCTTTACAGGCCCCGCATTAGGGCAGGAACTGCGAGCAGCGCGCCTAAAACGTCTGACAGAACTGAATGCCTAGTCCGCAGAAATATTGCGACCCCGCCACTGAAATGGCACTGGCCACAATTTTTGATCGGAGGAATAAGCCGCCCATAAATCACGGTAGCTGCGCCCATCAATAGGATGGCAATGATCTGGCGCTATCTCGGTGAGCGGCAATAGTACAAAGGCATTGTAGAGAACTTCATCGCGGGGCAGCTCGATGCCGCTGTGACAGCCAGTGAGCTCACCATAACTTAAAATATCAATATCTAAGGTGCGCGGACTAAACTTAGGCGCGTTCGGCAAGCGGCCATTGCTTAACTCAATGTCGCGCAGCTGCGCAGCCAAGTCAGCCAAGGGTATGTCAGTAGAAAACCCCACCGCCATATTTAAAAAAAGCGTGCCTTGAAAACCCACCGACTCGCTTTCATAAACACGGGACAACATCAATGGGCCGAAATGCTGACTGAGGGTATCGAGCGCAATGGTCATATGCCGGTAACGGCTGGTATTACTACCCAAGCTTAAAAAAACCTCGGACATAATTAGCGCTGACCACGCTCAATAATAATGCCAACATCCTGCGCTTGGCGCATCGCACCGGGCTTACTCAGGCTCAGGCGCAACCAGGGCACCTTGAATTCATTCATAATCATTTCTGCACAGCGCTGAGCCAAGGTCTCGACTAAGGCAAAATCGCTCTCTTTTACAAAACGCTCAACAGTTTCAGTGACGGCTTTATAATTTAAGGTGAGACTAATATCGTCGCCCGCCGCTGCGGGACGAATGTCAGTGCCCAGCTCAAGATCCAACACCAAGCTCTGGCGGTGGGCGCGCTCAAAATCGTAAATACCGATAACCGCATCAGCTTGCAAACCACGTATATACACAATATCCATAAACTGCCCTTTGCCCGACACGGAATAAATCAGACTGGAGTTAATTCGGTCATCGGCCAGCGGGGCCGTATTGAAACGCCTAAATCTTCGTGTTGGCCGGCCCGCAATCGACAATGCCCCGCATACGCGATCATCGCACCGTTATCTGTACAAAATTCTGGGCGTGGATAAAATACACTGCCACCTGATTTAGCCAATTTCTGCGCCAAGCGTTCACGCAGCACTTTATTAGCACTCACACCACCGGCCATCACTAAGGTGCTTAAATTCTCTTGAACCAGTGCTCGGGTGCATTTAATCACCAAGGTATCGACTACCGCCTCTTGAAACGCGACTGCGATGTCTGCCTGATCCTGCTCATTATACGTCCCTGCCTCTTTGCTGGCAGCGACGGTATTTAAGGTAAATGTTTTCAAACCGCTAAAACTAAAATCTAAGCCCGGGCGATTTACCATTGGCCGCGGAAATGTGTAGCGGCCGACGATTCCGCGCTCTGCCGCCTTCGCTACCTGCGGCCCGCCGGGATACCCCAAACCGAGCATTTTTGCGGCCTTGTCAAAAGCCTCGCCCGCGGCGTCATCGAGTGATTCACCCAGAATACGGTATCGACCTATGCCGTCAACGCGCACCAGCTGGGTATGGCCACCGGAAACAAGTAATGCAATAAATGGAAAGCTCGGCGCATTCTCCTCAAGCATCGGGGCCAATAAATGCCCTTCCATATGATGCACTGCAACAGCGGGAATCCCCCAGCCGTATGCCATAGCGCGACCGGCACAAGCCCCCACCATTAACGCTCCCGCCAGCCCTGGGCCATTGGTAAATGCGACGCCATCTAAATCGCTGCCGCGCATACCGGCCTTTTCCAAGACTTCACGCACCAGCGGCAGCAGTTTGCGCACGTGATCGCGCGATGCTAGTTCCGGCACCACACCGCCAAATTCAGCGTGCAGCGCTATCTGGCTATAAAGAGCCTCAGCAAGCAAGCCCCTCTCAGAATCGTATATCGCCACACCTGTTTCATCACAGGAGGTTTCCAGTCCCAAAACACGCACTTTCAGACATCCCACACTAATTGAGGGCGCATGATACTGGCTCAGCTGGATTCGCACCAGTAATCGCCTTAATGGCTTTGCTTTTTGCCACAACAGAGTATAGAATTCAGCGCCCTTGGAGTGCCGCTTTCAATTTAGCGGTGCAAACAGCAAATTTTGCACATTGATTAGGACAGGTTTAACGAATGCCTTCAGTCAAACTCAAAGAAAACGAACCATTTGATATCGCCCTACGCCGTTTTAAGCGTTCTTGCGAGAAAGCAGGCGTATTAGCAGAAGTTCGTCGTCGTGAATTCTACGAGAAACCAACTTCTGTTCGTAAGCGCCAAGCAGCAGCCGCTGTTAAGCGTCACGCTAAAAAAGTATCACGCGACAACAAAAAGCAACAACGTCTCTACTAAGACACTCCTTTAAAGAGTCTTAGTAGCGCCTTTGCGCTTTAGCTACACCCCTCCTTCTATAAAGGAAACTCTGCGAGCCCATGGCAGATCAAACGCTTAAACAAACACTCGCAGACGCGATGAAAACCGCGATGCGAGCCAAAGACAAAGCGACATTGAATGCCGTGCGACTCATACTCGCAGAAATAAAACGCATTGAAGTCGACGAGCGCATTGATATTGATGATGCGCGCGTTCTGGCTGTGCTCGACAAAATGTGTAAGCAACGCCGTGACTCGATCAGCCAGTATGAAAATGCTGGCCGTGAAGACCTAGCAGAGCAAGAACGCTTTGAAATGGGCGTCATCCAATCTTATATGCCCACCCCCTTAAGCGACGAAGAGCTAGAAGGCCTCATTAAAGAAGCCATCATCAGCAGCGGCGCCGAAGCGGTTAAAGACATGGGCAAGGTTGTTGCTGTACTCAAACCCCAGGTTCAGGGCCGCGCCGACATGGGTGCCGTTAGCCAGAAGATTAAAGCGCTACTGGCCTAAGCTCCAGGCAATTGCCAACACCAACACCGACTGATACGCTCACTCAACTTCTGCTCCGGAAACACTAACGTGGCCGCAAAAGGACGTATCCCCCAATATTTTATCGACGATCTGCTCTCCCGAGTCGATATAGTTGACGTCATAAATCGCCGCGTATCGCTCAAGAAAACCGGCAAGAATTACAGTGCCCGCTGCCCTTTCCACGAAGAAAAAACGCCCTCCTTTAGCGTTAACCCAGACAAACAATTTTACTACTGCTTTGGCTGCGGCGCGGGCGGCAACGCCGTCGGCTTTATTATGGATTACGAGCGCCAGGATTTCCCCAGCGCCGTCGACAATCTCGCCCACATTGCCGGACTAGAGGTTCCCCGCGAAGAACTCAGCCCGCAGCAGCAGGTAAAACAAGAACGCCGCAAAACCATTTACGACCTAATGGAGCAGGTGTCGGCTTATTATCAAAAGCAGCTTCGCTCAGACCCGCAATCACAGCGCGCGATTGACTACCTAAAGCGTCGCGGCCTAAGCGGGCGGATCGCCCGCGACTTCAATATTGGCTTTGCCCCGCCAGGCTGGGACAATTTACTAAAAACCTTTGGCGACACCGAGGAGCACAAACAGCAGCTGATCGATGCGGGCATGCTAATTGAAAAAGAAGACGGCAAACTCTATGACCGCTTCCGCGACCGCATCATGTTCCCCATCCGCGACAATCGCGGCCGGGTCATCGCCTTCGGCGGCCGGGTATTAGGTGACGACAAACCCAAGTACCTGAACTCCCCTGAAACCGACATTTTCCATAAAGGCAAAGAACTTTACGGCCTGTATCAGGCGCGCCAAAATAATCGCCACCTCGAACAACTGCTGGTGGTAGAGGGTTATATGGATGTGGTCGCACTTGCCCAGCACGGTATCATGACCGGCATCGCCACCCTCGGCACAGCGAGCAACACCGAGCACCTACGCACAGCGTTCCGCTACGCGAGCGAACTCATATTCTGTTTTGACGGTGACGCCGCTGGACGCAAGGCCGCAGAGCGAGCACTTGAAAACGCACTTCCCGTCATGGAAGACGGCCGCCGGATTCGATTTTTATTTTTACCGGAGGGCGACGATCCAGACAGCGTCGTAAACCGAGATGGCGCCGCCGGATTTCAAAAACTGCTCGCCAATGCCGCGCCACTGGAACGCTATTTTTTTGAATCACTCCATGAACAAACCGACCCAGATACACTGGAAGGCAAAGCGCGCCTAAGCAAATTAGCGCTACCGGGGCTGCAGCTCTTACCAGACGGCGTATTCCGCCAGCTCATGCTTGACTCACTGGCAAATCGCACCGGCCTTAGCCGTCAGTCAATAGACCAACTACTCGACGATGTGCCGGCGCCGACTCCGCCAGAAGTCATCACACCTGTCGCACCCGAACAACGCCGCAGTACACAAAAGCTCACAGCCAAACTACCAGGCTCACAACGCGATCCGCTGCTGTTCGCACTGGCTATGCTACTGTTCAACCCCCGTGGCGCAGCAACGGGGCCAGCAAACATAAATAACAGTGAAGATTCCGCGGCGGCAACGCTACTCAATAACACGATTACACTGCTGCGCAAGCGGCCAGACTCCAGCACAGCAATGCTGTTAGGTCACTGGTATGGCCAACCCGAATACGAGGTTATGACCGAGGCACTCAAAACAATTGAGCTACTCGGCACAGAATTAAACGACGAAAAGGCCGAAGCTGCATTTTTCGACACTTTGGCGCACCTAGAAACTCAAAAATCGACTCAAGTACTGCGTAACCATGTCGATAAATTACGTAGCGGTAATGAAGTCGACAAACCAGCTAGCCCGAACTACCCTGAACTTAGCGAAACAGATAAACAGCAGTTGCTTGCGATTCAACAGCTTTTAAAGCAAAAGCACCGTTTATAGAACCGCAATCTGACAGTGCCTACACACTAGTAACTGATTTTTACAGCACCAAACAACAGCGACGAAACGTCATTTACCAGAACAAGTCCGGAATTTACTGGTCGTACCAAGGGTAAATAGAGTATAATTCGCGGCTATTTTTTAACCTGCACCTAACGAGTAATTTGAAAGAATGAGTGACTCAAAGCATCAATCGCGCCTCAAACAACTCATTGCCAAAGGCAAGGAGCAGGGTTATCTAACGTACTCTGAGGTTAACGACCACTTACCGGAAGACATCTCTGATCCGGATCAGGTCGAAGAAATCATCCAAATGATCAACGACATGGGTATTCAGGTGTTTGAACACGCGCCTGATGAAGACACCCTGATCATGGCCGGTAGTGACTCGCCAGATGATATCGCCGCCGCAGAGGCCGCCGCAGCCCTGGCCGCCGTTGAGACCGAAACCGGCCGCACCACTGACCCAGTGCGTATGTATATGCGTGAAATGGGTACGGTTGAACTTCTAACCCGCGAAGGCGAGATCGTCATCGCAAAACGGATCGAAGAAGGCATCCGTGAAGTCATGGCCGCACTTGCATTCTACCCAGGCGTTGTCACAGGCGTATTGGGCGAATACAACAAAGTTGTTGCTGAAGAGCGCCGCCTAGGCGACATTATGAGCGGCTATTTAGACCCCGCAGACAATGTGCCCTCGCCACAGGCTCAAGCTGCTGCCGCGGCAGAAGCCAGCGATGATGACGAAGACGCCGTCTCTGGCCCAGATCCAGAAGAAGCAAAAATCCGCTTTGCCGCCCTGCAGAAGCAATCCGACAAAGTCGAAAAATCGATTGCCGAGCACGGTCGTTACAGCAAGCAAACTGCCAAAGAATTAAACGCCTTGGGCGAGCTATTTAAGTTCTTCAAGCTCACACCTAGCATGTTCGATCCCTTGATTGAAGAAGTTCGCACCACATTGAGCTCTATTCGCTCAATGGAACGCGAGATCATGACCATTTGCGTGAAGAACGTCGGCATTGATCGCAAAGAGTTTATTCGCAGCTTCCAAGGCAATGAAGCCAATCTAAAGTGGGCTGACGAGCTTCTGAAGAAGCACGCTAAGCTCGCCGACTACAGCGACGTTATCCGCCGTATTCAAAACAAAATAGCCTACATTGAAGAGCGCCAAGACCTGACGATTTCTGATATTAAAGAAATCAACCGTCGCGTATCTATCGGTGAAGCTCGCGCCCGTCGCGCCAAGAAAGAAATGGTTGAGGCCAACCTGCGTTTGGTTATCTCAATCGCGAAAAAATACACCAACCGCGGCCTGCAATTCCTCGACTTAATTCAGGAAGGCAATATTGGCCTGATGAAAGCGGTAGATAAATTTGAATACCGTCGCGGCTACAAATTCTCTACCTATGCAACGTGGTGGATACGTCAGGCCATTACTCGCTCTATAGCGGATCAGGCGCGCACTATCCGTATTCCAGTGCATATGATTGAAACGATCAACAAGCTGAATCGCATCTCGCGCCAAATGCTTCAGGAAATGGGTCGCGAACCCACACCAGAAGAACTTGGCGAGCGCATGGAAATGCCCGAAGACAAAGTACGTAAAGTACTTAAAATCGCCAAAGAACCTATCTCAATGGAAACCCCCATCGGTGACGATGAAGATTCACATCTAGGCGATTTCATCGAAGACAGCACCATCTCTTCACCCATTGAGTCTGCCACTGGCGAAGGTTTGCGTGAAGCGACTAAAGATGTCTTATCGGGACTTACCGCCCGCGAAGCAAAAGTCTTGCGCATGCGTTTTGGTATCGATATGAACACCGACCACACCCTAGAAGAGGTGGGCAAGCAGTTCGACGTAACGCGCGAGCGTATTCGTCAGATCGAAGCGAAGGCCTTACGTAAATTGCGTCACCCAACTCGCTCAGATCACCTGCGCAGCTTCCTAGACGAATAAGTCCGGTGATAAGAGCCGAGCTTGCCAAGCGCCAAAGGCAAACTCGGCTCTCAACATTTAAATGGAAACCCTACGATGCTAGCTAACGCAACTCGCCTGCTAAGCACCGCAAGCTTTTATATTGTTTTTGTCGGCCTAATCACTGGCTGCCAAACCGCCCCGCCTCAGAATGACTCGTTTCAATTTACACCACCCGCTATAGACACCAGCCGACAAACCAGCAGTGTTGCACAAGCACTGCAGCAGCTTAATTTACAGCAATTTGCGGCGGCGGAGGCCGATTTTCAAGCGCTGCTTGAAGAGAGCACTGACCAAAATACTATCCAAGAGTCACTCGCCGGCCTAACACTGGTTTATTTACACCCAAACAGCCAGATGTTTAATTTGGCCTTAGCGACCGCAACTATGGATCGCCTATACCAACAAATGATGCGCTGGCCACAAAACAAGCCGAGCTTAGATATGTTTCTTCTCAGCGCTAAGCTTTGTCTAGAACAGAGATTAGATTTAAATCGAGAAATAGCTCTGCGCGAAAAGGCAGAGGCCAAGCAACAACAGTTGCTGAACGAGACATTTAACCTGCAGCGCGCTATCGAAAAATTGCGCCAGCTTACCCTGCAATAAAGTCGAAGAGGTCTTTACTCGTCGCGATCCAAATAGGCGCCTAATTGACCACGTAAACTAAGCATTTCCGCCTCGGTTTGTGCCATCAACATCGGTACAGTGCGCCAATGTTCAGTGCGCAGGTGCGCGACCAATCGAGTGACTTGACCGCTATCGCTGTGCGGGCCCATCACAATCAACTGCCACGGCAACTCGGTTAGCAATTCAGCCACCCGCGTTAAATCACCGCTGTGATAAATTTTCCAATGCTCGGCCCCGGGAAGCTGCTCAATGACCTGAGCCAGCGTATCGCCCTCCTCAATAAGCAGCATATTACCCACCGCCGTTGCCGGCAGCAGGTCGCGCACCACCGCCGCTAGCTCAGCACTTTCTACTGGTTTCACCAAATAACCACTGGCACCAAGCAGTAAACCGAGATCATGCTCATTCAACATCGACAACATTAATACCGGCACGCTGCCAAGCACCGCATCGCCACGTATGCTGTGCAACACTTGCCAGCCGTCCAAGCCCGGCATCATTACATCGAGTACAATCAAATCTGGCCGGTGTTGCCTCGCCATTTCCAGCCCCTCAGCACCAGACGAGGCGGTCCGCACGTGATACCCCTCTCGACTCAGTGCCCTGTGACTTAAATCCAAAGCCGCAAAGTCGTCATCTATAACTAAGATATCGCCGCTGGCATTTTTCTCTAAAGCTACCTTAGCTCCATCGCCATCACCCACAGGTAGTTTTAGTTTGAAGGTAGAACCCTTCCCCAACTCACTGTTTGCCGTGATAGTGCCACCCAGCAGCTCAGCGAATTTACGCGAAATTGTTAGACCTAAACCCGAGCCGCCATATTGTTTTGTGGTAGACAAATCGGCCTGCACAAACGCATCAAAAACTCGGCCCAACTGCTCTTCACTCATACCAATGCCGGTATCTCTAACCTCTGCCATTAAATAATCTTGGCCATCTTCCCTCTGCTCAGCCACGCTAAGATACACATCGCCGGCGCGGGTAAACTTTGCCGCGTTACTCAGCAAATTCAACAGTATTTGTCGCAGGCGCGTCACGTCGGTGCGAATCCGTTCATCGTGCAAATCGAAATCACAATGTAGGGTGTTGCCATTCTTCTCCATCAATGGCGCAACCGTGATTTCAACATCACGCAATACAGCATCTAAAGCGACATCTTCCCAGAAGACCGCCATCCGACCAGATTCAATTTTAGAAATATCTAACACATCATTAATCAGAGTCAGCAGGTGCTTACCCGCTAATTGAATTTTCTCCAGATCAGGCTGTAAATCATTTACTGAAAGCTGCTCTTCTTCTGCAATTTCCTCTAAGAGCATTTCAGAATAGCCAATAATGGCATTCATCGGCGTACGCAGCTCATGGCTCATATTGGCCAAAAAGCCACTCTTTGCTTGGTTGGCCGCATCCGCGCGCCGGCTCGCCTCTCGCACTCGCCCCATCGCTTGCCGAAGACTTGAGGCCATATCATTAAATGAATTTGCCAGCTGACCAAATTCGTCATGCCCCATATCAGCGATGCTGTAATCAAAATTACCCTGCCCCCACTCGGACGTGCCCTTTTGCAGCTGCCGAATCGCGCGCCGGGTATAGCGCGTCATGTAATAGCCGAGAACAAATGTGGTAATTAGCGCCAGTAAAAACACCGCCAAGGCCACCTTATTGGTCATACTAACGACTTCACGCAAGCCCGCATTGATTTCATCGGAACGTGTTAAGAGATACCATTCATTCGCGCTGATACGTGAACTTAACGCCTCGTATTCTCGCTGCAAGTCTTCGCCATGCGGCCCAGCATTCGCCTGTAGAAACTCCCGCCAATGTTCAAGCAATTCAGCGGCACCTAAAGGCTCGTAACGCCCCGCTTCCAAGTATTCTTGTAAATCCCTGTTTAACTCCTTCTCAAGGGCGGCCAGTACATCAATACCAGCAAGCAACTCGCCGCGCTCCACCTCAGTCACCGCATTTTGGGCGCCGGATTCAGCTAAGGCATCGACTACCAATATCTTGCGATGGGCGCTATACATTCGCTGACTAAAGTCGTTTAGCTCCGACTGGGTACGAATCACGTGTTGCAACAACCACACATTCCTGCGCCGCGTATCGTTACCCCATACTTGAATTAATACACTGCCAAGCGACAGCACCAAAATAGCGACAAAAGAAAATGTTAAACGGCGGGTAAAACTCATTCGGTAACACCGAGTAGATGCTCAATCTTGCCAAGCAATCGAGGCAGGTCAACCGGCTTGGTATCATAATCATCGCAGCCCGCCAACAAGGCGCGCTGACGATCATCGGCCATCGCATGTGCGGTTAGTGCAATGATAGGGATCGTTTGCAGCGACTCACTTGCCTTCATTTCTCGCGCGACTTGCCAGCCGTCTTTTACCGGTAAACTCATGTCTAAAAGCATTAAATCTGGCCTGACCGAAAGGCACATATCAATCCCTTGTTGGCCATCAATCGCCAACAGTACCTCGTAGCCTTTGCGTTTTAAACGACGACTCAACATATCGCGGTTCATTTCATTATCTTCGACAAGTAATATCGTCGGCATTACAGCACCCATACCTTATTCATCAAATGCGCCTTTTAGCGCGCTTTGTAAATCTGAACTTGTCGACGTCAGTGTTAAAACATATTCAAATTCGGAGTCTGCACTCTGGGCCGTTACCTTTGCGTAACACGCAACGTCAAAGTCATCGATACTCACATCGACCAACATCGGTAACGGCTCGGTACTGGTAACCCGCAATCGGTCACCCGAGCGCGCATCAACATGAACTACATATTGCTTCGACGCAGTTTGTTTACCCGCCATCAAGGTGAGCTGCAGCTGAATTTGATTCTTTGATACCTGCCACTTATCCACTGGCTTCGGCAGTACTAAATCATAGGGCATTCCAACGCCCAAAATTTCCGTCAAGGCAACCGCGTCACCCATACCTTTGAGCGATACGGTTACCTTATCGCCGGACAATACCTGAGTCGAGGCGGCAGCTATCGTCGCCGGCGAGGCCAATATTTGCCCACCCACCGTGCATGATTCAATACGCCCAGTCAGATTAACGTTATGACCCACCACCCCGTATTTAGATCGGATTTCAGAACCGACATTTCCCGCCACCACATCGCCGGTATTCAAACCAATACCCATGGTGATTTCAGGCAAATTGTCAGCGCGATTGCGCGCATTCACGTCTTTAATCGCAAGCTGCATCGCCACCGCACACGCTATCGCTCGATCACAATCATCTTTATCGCTGAGCGGTGCACCAAAAATCACCAAAATGCCATCACCCACAAACTCGTCGACCGTACCTCTGAAGCGCTGAACCACTTCAGTCATCGCAGCAAAGTAGTTATTCAGCAACTTAACGCACTGCTCAGGCCCGAGCTGTTGGCTCAAAGCCGAGAAACCGCGAATATCTGCCATTAAAATCGTCACTTGGCGCAGCTCGCCACCTAATTGCAAACCATCATTGTCATCAAGCAAACGTTGAACAATTTCGTCAGAGAGGTATCGACCAAATATCTTGCGAATAAATCGCTGACTTTTTTCAAGCTCAGCAAGGTATTCCCGTTCGCGGTCCCGCCAGCCCTTGGCCTCTAGCAATGCTCGAATTCTCGCCTTTAATAAGGTCGCGTTCACCGGCTTGAGGAGATAATCGCTAGCACCCGCGTCAATACAGCGCACCGCCCCCTCTTCATCTTGCATGCCGCTTACCACAACGACCGGTATTCGACGCAGGGCCTCATCATTGCGAATGACCTGAAGCACCTCATAGCCGTTCATGTCCGGCATCACTAGGTCGAGCAACACCAAATCTGGTTGGGCGCTGCGCATAATCTCCAAGCAACGCTCACCGCTGGCGGCCTCTATCACCATGTAATTTTGACGCTGTAATTGGTGGGCAAGTAGATCGCGACTACTGTCGTTGTCATCCACCACCAAAATACTGGCGGCCATATGCTCTTGATCATCGCGGATAATGCCGCGCTTAAAACTTTTAAAAATAGCCGCTATCGGGTCTGAAGCCGCCTTGTCGTCATCACCCAACTTAAACTGCTCTAAACGCCCCTGAAACAGGCGGGACTGGTGACGAATTTGGCGAATATACTCTGCAGCCTCCTCATCTTCACAATCTTCGAGCAAGATATCGCCATAGCCATCGACAAGGCCAATCGCATTGCGTAAATCGTGCCGCAGACGGGAAAGCTCGGTTTGGGAATCCGCAGAAAAAGCGGAAATCGACTCCAGCATTTTGATCATGGTCACCGCGGCCTTAGCAATCTTCTTCACATCGGCTTTCATCTCAGAAGAAGCCGAAATAACGGACAACTCCTGCAGTGACTCAGTGAATGCCTGCACAGACGCCAAGGGCGCTTGTAACGACTGGCGCTGGTCGTCCAAATACGCTTTAAAAATACGATCGCGATTACTCAAGTATCGCCTCCCTAAAATCTGTACGAGATTATCGAATTTAATCCCAAAAAAACCATAAACCCTAGTCATTTCTATTCAGTGAATATCGTCAAACACTGGCCAACCTAGCCACCGCGCTCTATAATGCGCGCACGTTTTTTGACGACACTAGAAATTAGGGCCCATAGCTCAGTTGGTTAGAGCATCCGACTCATAATCGGCAGGTCCCAGGTTCAAGTCCTGGTGGGCCCACCATTTCTAGCTACAACTCTAGCTACAACGGACACTCGTCCTTATCTGCGCTTAGTCTAGCTGATTTAAACAAATTATAGTAAACGCGCTTCGCGGGCCTTGCCCTAGGCGACAATAAATAGACTCCCGAATAACCCATTTCAACTCCTTACGTCTGGCTAGTAACTACCCTCATTGACCACGCTCTAGAACCCTGCCCCCTTAAATTACCTTCGTCGATTCCGCAAGAAATCACACTACCGCCGCATTTATTTCTCTTTAACCTAATTTACTAGTACACAAGGACAATTTTGTCTTGAACCAATATTCATTAAGAATTAACACGTTGACGGTAGCATCCCTTTTTTGAAGTAGTTTTAATTGCAGAACTCGCAATCAAGAAGCCATTGATGACAAGAAGATCACACACAACGAGGACAACAGCTAGATAAGCGCCGCACGCTATTGAGAGAGCGAAAGATAGAAATACTGATTAGGGAGAGTTAAGCAATGCGTAATGAAAAAGACAGCTTTGTCGGCAACTTTAACCCGCCAATGTCACTGATTGCGAAGAGTGACTGCGGCGCCCCTGCAAGGTTTGGGCGTGTTAGTAGCGATTGCCCGGAGCCGGCGCTAAGCGCTCAGGACTTTCTAAATCTGAAAAGCCAATCCGCTCTCGAACCGGCCCGCAAGCCCACCATTGACGAAAAAATTGAATACCTGAAGAAAGAGTTAGACTTTCTGAGAAGAAGCTCGCGAAAAATATCGTAGACCGACGTTTAATAGCCACTCACGCCAAGATTTTGCTGGCTTTTACGTGGCTATCTCATAGATATCGCGGCTTTTCCAACTAGCTATATATGACTAATCAGTGGCTTCCAAGTGCTTATTGATACGCAGAGCCAATAGCGTACAAAGGGCACCGGAGATCAAATATAGGCTTACCGCCATAAGACCGAAATGCACCGACAATCCAAGTGCAATCAATGGCGCAAAAGCGGCGCCAAACAACCATGCTAAATCTGAAGTTAATGCAGCACCTGCATAGCGGAAACGGCGTTCAAAATTCGCGGTTACCGTGCCAGATGCCTGCCCATAAGAAATACCCAGCAGTGCAAAGCCAATTAATATAAAGGCATCTTGCATGACCGGTGTACCACCCATCAGCATCGGTGCAAACAGTGCAAAAATCCCAATCAAGACCGCCATCAAGGACACGGTTGTCCGTTTACCAATACGGTCAGCAATCACGCCAGAAAGAATAGTGGCGACAATACCAATGCAGGCGCCAAACACCTGAACAACAAGAACCTTACCAATTAGCTGAGACTCACCGAGTAAAATCCACGATAAAGGGAATATGGTCACGATATGAAAAAGTGCATAACTTGCCAGCGCGGCAAAGGCGCCCAGAAAAATATTTGGCCCTTGCTTATCTAGCATTTCACGGGTGCTAATTGGCTCTAGCTCGCTCTCCTCTAGTGCCTGCGTATACTCTTCGGTTAGTACTAAGCGCAAACGAGCAAACAGCGCGACGACATTTATTGCGAACGCCACAAAGAAAGGATAACGCCAAGCCCAGGCTTGAAAGTCTTCGCTGCTGACGCTGTTAATTAAGTATAAGAATAATAAATTAGCGATTAAAAAACCGATTGGCGCACCGAGCTGGCCAATCATGGCATACCAGCTGCGCTTAGCTTTTGGGGCATTTAAAACCAGTAGCGATGGCAAACCATCCCACGACCCGCCCAAAGCAAAGCCCTGCAAGATCCGAAACATAGCAAGTAAGAATATCGACGTGCCACCCAAGCTATTGTAGCCGGGTAGGAAAGCGATACCGGCGGTAGCCGTACCCAATAAAAATAGTGAGGTTGTAAGTTTAACGCTACGCCCCCAGCGACGCTGAATATTCATAAACAGGGCAGTGCCAAATGGCCTGGCCACAAACGCCATGGAGAAGATAGCGAAACCGTAAAGCATGCCCTCTAAGCTACTTACAAAGGGGAAAAAAACGCCGGGAAATACCAGCACGCAGGCGATACCGAACACAAAAAAGTCGAAGTGCTCTGATGCGCGGCCTATGACCACACCGATGGCAATTTCACCGGGAGCAACGGAAGAATGCCTCTCGGGGTTTTGCATTTCGGCGGTGCTAGCGTTGTTATTCGTCATGGGTTTAGCGGTACTGGACATGGCGCAAATTTCATCCAAATTTAGTAATGGCGGAAAGCCTACTCTTATTGCGACGAGCCAGCCATAGGACAAATTGTCCAATTCTATCGCCCACGCAATTAGCTTAGAGTTCGCAACCTCACCTAATCTCTGGACTTGCGAGTGGCGATGTCGATTCACAGAACTCTGCGCAATATTTTTTTCACAGCCATTATTGTGTTGCTATCAGGCTGCGATACGGTAGTGATGTCGCCCTCTGGCGATATCGCCGCTCAACAGGCAAACCTGATTGTATGGGCAACTATACTCATGCTAATTGTGGTCGTGCCCGTCATCGCACTCACGCTGATATTCGCTTGGCGCTATCGTTCAAGTAATAAAGACGCCACCTACTCCCCAGACTGGGATCACTCCACCAGTCTGGAGTTAGTTATTTGGGCGGCACCGCTGGCCATCATTATCGCCTTGGGCGCACTCACATGGGTGAGCACTCACCAACTTGACCCCTATCGCCCACTGGATCGCATAAGCGAGGGCAAGCCCGTTCCTGAAGGTGTTGAACCCTTGATCGTAGAGGTAGTGGCCATGGACTGGAAATGGCTTTTCTTCTACCCGGAACAAGGTATCGCTGTCGTCAATCAGCTGGCGGCACCGGTTGACCGCCCGATCAAGTTTAAAATCACATCGACCACCATGATGAACTCGTTTTACATACCCGCTCTGGCGGGACAAATCTACGCTATGGGCGGTATGGAAACCCAGCTACATGCAGTCATCAACGAAGCCGGTAGTTACGACGGCTTTTCTGCAAACTATTCTGGCGCCGGTTTTAACGGTATGCGTTTTAAATTTCTTGGTATGTCTGAAAGTAATTTTGAGCAATGGGTGGCCAAGGTTAAAAGCGACGGCGATGACCTCAGCCGCAAAGCCTACAAAGAGCTAGAAGTTCCTAGCGAATACAACCCCGTTCACTACTACAGCAAAGTAGAGCCAGGGCTTTACGACGCCATTCTCAATCGCTGCGTCGACCCAGGTAGCATTTGCATGAAGGATTTAATGTCCCACCACCATCGTGATGATAAGGCCGCAGAAAAGTCGAATGCGCCAAGTGAGAGCCACCATGCCCACTAAATCATTTGATGTATCTATAGCAGGCGCCTCGCGCTCTTCCCTTTCACTGACTAAGCCTTGCGGGCGCGGGTAATTCGTATGTCTGAACAGTTCGAACTAAGCAAGCTAATATTCGGCCGACTCAGTTGGGAATCCATCCCACTTCACGACCCAATTATTTTGGCGACTTTCGTTATGGTTCTACTGGGTGGTGGCGCAATTGTTGGCGCACTCACCTATTACAAAGTGTGGGGCTATTTGTGGCGGGAATGGATCACCAGTATTGACCACAAGCGCATCGGCGTGATGTATATGATTTTGGGTATTGTCATGCTTTTGCGGGGCTTTGCCGATGCCATCATGATGCGTATTCATCAAGCCATGGCCTTTGGCGATGCGACCGGATATTTACCTCCCCATCATTACGACCAAATATTTACTGCCCACGGCGTCATCATGATTTTCTTTGTGGCTATGCCCTTTGTAGTTGGTCTAATGAACTATATTGTGCCCCTGCAAATTGGCGCCCGCGACGTCGCTTTCCCCTTCTTAAATAATTTAAGTTTTTGGATGACGGCAGCAGGTGCAGCACTCGTTATGGCATCGCTATTTATAGGCGAATTTGCCAAATCTGGCTGGCTAGCTTACCCGCCATTAACGGGGATATTACAAAGTCCGGGGGTCGGGGTAGATTATTATATTTGGTCCCTGCAAATAGCAGGGGTAGGTACGCTACTCTCTGGCATTAACTTCGTAGTGACTATTGTGAAAATGCGTGCACCCGGCATGAATATGATGAAAATGCCGGTATTTGTATGGACGGCGCTATGTACTAATATTTTGATTGTCGCCGCCTTCCCTGTGCTTACCGCGGTGATGACCTTGCTTTCCCTCGACCGCTACTTAGGTATGAATTTTTTCACCAATGATCTTGGCGGTAACGCCATGATGTACGTAAACCTAATTTGGATTTGGGGTCATCCAGAGGTCTATATTCTAATTCTGCCTATTTTTGGCGTGTTCTCAGAAATAGTGTCTACCTACAGTGGCAAGCGTCTTTTTGGCTACTCGTCGATGGTCTACGCCACACTCGTCATTACCATATTGTCCTATTTGGTATGGCTGCATCATTTCTTTACGATGGGTTCTGGTGCAACGGTGAACAGCTTCTTTGGTATCACCACCATGATCATCTCGATACCGACGGGTGCAAAAATATTTAACTGGCTGTTCACTATGTACCGTGGTCGCATCAAATTTGATGTCCCCATGTTGTGGACGGTTGGCTTTATGATTACCTTCGTTATTGGCGGCATGACTGGAGTGTTATTAGCTGTACCACCGGCTGACTTCGTACTGCATAACAGCTTGTTCCTTATTGCTCATTTCCACAATGTCATCATTGGTGGTGTGGTATTTGGCACCTTCGCCGCTATTACTTACTGGTATCCCAAAGTCACCGGCTACAAGCTAGATCCATTTTGGGGTAAGGCGTCATTCTGGTGCTGGTTCATCGGCTTCTATCTCGCCTTTATGCCACTGTACATGCTCGGATTTATGGGCGTGACTCGACGTATGAGCCATTTTGATGATCCGTCATTGCAGATCTGGTTCCAAATTGCCTTGGGCGGCGCGGTATTAATTGGCTTGGGTATCGCCTGTTTCTTAATCCAGCTTTACGTCAGCTACAAAAAGCGCGACTCACTGCGCGACGAAACCGGCGACCCTTGGGATGGCCGCACGCTGGAGTGGTCAACCTCTTCACCACCACCAAAATACAACTTCGCATTTACACCAAAGGTGTATGACAACGACGCGTGGTGGCACATGAAGGCAAATGGATTTGTGCGTCCAACAAGCGACTTCCTCGCCATCCATATGCCCAAAAATACAGCGGCGGGAATTATTGTTGCCGGTATCAGCACCGTATTCGGCTTCGCGATGATTTGGCATATGTGGCTACTAGCCGGCCTTTCTTTTACCGGCTTAATTATTGCCATCATCATTCATACCTTTAACTACAAGCGCGACTACTATATTCCCGTCGAAGAAGTCGCTCGCACTGAAGCCCAACGCACAGAGGTACTAGCCTGAGATGTCACATTCTGCAGTAATACCCGCCGCCGGCAAATCTGGTAAATTTGAATTTTTAGAACGCGGCGAACACCACGTCGCCAATGGCACCCTGCTAGGTTTTTGGCTGTACTTGATGAGCGACTGCCTTGTATTCGCGGCGCTTTTTGCCACCTACGGTGTGTTAAGCCAAAACTTTGCTGGCGGACCAACTGGGGCAGATTTATTCGACCTTCCCCTAGTCGCCATCAACACCAGCTTTTTACTTTTTTCATCGATCACCTACGGCTTTGCAATGTTGCAAATGCAACAGAAAAAGCTAAAAGGAACCATGATTTGGCTAGCCATTACCGGCGTGCTCGGCGCGGCCTTTCTAGGCTTAGAACTATATGAGTTCTACCACTTAATTCACCAAGGCGCAGGCCCACAGCGCAGCGCATTTTTATCATCATTCTTTACTTTGGTCGGCACCCACGGACTGCACGTTAGCTTCGGTATAATTTGGTTGGTCACACTGCTGGTACAACTCAAGAAGCACGGGCTTACCACCGCCAACCGCCGCCGCTTATTCTGCCTATCCATGTTCTGGCACTTTCTTGACGTAGTATGGATTGGCGTATTCACCATTGTTTATCTTATGGGATCAATGTCATGAGCGAACATCATTTACACAGCTCGGAACATCACGAAGAAGAAGGCCCACACAGCAGTTTTAGCGGCTATATGATTGGGTTTATGGCCTCGGTTATACTCACCGCCATTCCCTTCTGGTTAGTGATGGCAGATGTACTCAGTTCACGCAATGCAACGGTCATCGTCATTCTTGGCTTTGCCTTGGTGCAAATTTTGGTTCACATGATCTTCTTTTTGCATATGAATTTTCACTCCGAAGGCGGCTGGAATATGTTGTCGCTAATATTTACGGTGGTGCTTTTGTTTATTACTTTAGCCGGCTCGCTGTGGGTGATGTATCACATGAACGTGAATATGATGCCAGGCATGATGGGCAGCAGCTAATTAATAGCGATCACATACGCTTTGGTGACCTATGTTTAAGCGCCAGACTTTAAAAAAATGGGGATTCGCTATTGTTGGGCTGATCGCTTTTATAGGTTTTATTGCACTTGGCAATTGGCAGCTTGAGCGACGTACATGGAAGCTAGATCTTATACAGCGGGTCGAGGAACGGGTTCACGCCCAAGCTGAGGCCGCACCAAGCCGCGAAAGCTGGGCAAACATCACGAAAGCTCACGATGAGTATCGAAAAGTTTTTCTCACCGGCAGCTATGTTCCCAATCAAGACGCATTGGTTGTTGCGGCAACGGAACATGGCAGCGGCTATTGGGTGCTCACCCCCTTCAAAACGCAAGACAATAGCGTCGTCTATATTAACCGCGGTTTTATCACTCAGGGCGTTAAAGCCTCAAGTCCGCCAGCGGGGCAGCAGCAGGTCATTGGTCTACTCCGCCTAAGCGAACCCAAAGGCAGTGTACTTCGTGACAATGACCCAAGCGCCAACCGCTGGTATTCTCGAGACACGCAGGCACTAGCCACCAAACACAATATTGTTGCTGCGCCGTTTTTTATCGATATTGAAAAAAGTGCACTGGACAATTCACGCCCGCTAGGCGAGAACCAACAACATCCGATTGGCGGCCTAACTATTATTAACTTTCATAACAGCCATTTAGTTTATGCCATCACCTGGTACGGCCTCGCCGCAATGGTGGTAGTCGCAGGCCTAATTGTAATTAGAGAAGAGCGCGGCAAGTCGTGATGTAAGGCTGGCTGCGACATTGCCGCACTCATAGGTATACTGTGCCTATATCCAGCAATTAGATAACGATGACAATAAGCGCACTTCAATGACCGACGATATACGCCAGTACATTCAGTTTGAAAGCAGCGATGCCGATACCCTCGGCAAGCATATGCGGCAACTCGTGCAACTGCGTTGGTTGGCCGTGCTCGGACAGCTCCTAACCATCCTGCTCACTCACTACGGCTTTGGTGTTGAGCTACCCTTACAAGTCATGCTCAGCGTATTGGCAGGACTTGCCCTTTTTAATGCATTTAATGAATTAGGACTGCGACTCAAACATCGGGTACGAACCGCCGAGTTATTCATGGGCCTGTTAGTAGACATGGGCACACTCACCATTCAACTTTACTTGAGCGGTGGAGCAACCAACCCCTTTGTATTCCTGTATTTACTGCAAGTTGGACTCGCCGCCGTACTCTTAGCCCCCTCGTTTGCCTGGGCATTGCTCGGCGTTGCAACACTGTGTTTTCTTTGGCTTGCCGAGGCTGGGCGACCACTTGATTTACCGCAGGATTACCATTTAGGTATACGAAGTTACTATGTAGAGGGAATGCTAATTTGTTTGGTACTTAACGCCGCCTTGTTAGTGGTGTTTATTAACCGGATTAATCGCACTCATCGAGAGCACGATGCACGATTAGCTGAACTGCGCCAACGCGCAGCAGAGGAAGAACACATATTACGCATGGGGTTGTTAGCATCTGGCGCCGCCCACGAACTTGGAACTCCGTTAGCAACCATTTCAGTCATTCTTGGTGATTGGCGCCACATGCCCAAGCTCAATTCTGACCCAGACCTTTACGAAGAAATTACCGAGATGCAAACCCAGCTCCAGCGCTGTAAAACCATCGTCAGCGGTATCCTTATGTCTGCAGGTGAAACCCGCGGCGAATCATCCGAGGAAACCAGCGTTTGTGATTTCTTTAATGAACTCGTTAACGAGTGGAAAAACACAAGAAAAGTACGTGAATTCAACTTCCAAAATCGCTTTGGAGAAGATGTCGATATCGCTTCTGATACCGTATTAAAACAGACTATCTGCAATCTTCTCGACAATGCCTTAGAAGCGTCACCAGATTGGGTGGGACTAGACCTTAGCCGTGACGAGGATATGCTACTTATTCAAGTTTTTGACCGCGGTCCTGGCTTTGCAAAGGAAGTATTCAATCGCCTCGGACAACCCTATCAATCTACCAAGGGTAGACCGGGCAGCGGACTAGGTTTATTTTTAGTTTTCAATGTTGCCCGCATTTTAGGCGGGCAAGTTAGCGCTAGAAACCTTGAAAATCGAGGAGCGGAAATCAGCCTTCGCCTCCCCATTGATGCACTCCGGCTAAAGGAGGTTTAATTCGATGCCAGACCACACGGATCACTCTGCCGCACCTGCGGAGCCTAGCTCGCCAACCCTCCTGCTAATAGAAGACGATGCCGCCTTTGCCCGAACTTTAGGGCGCTCGTTTGAGCGGCGGGGTTACACAGTGATCAACGCCAATAGCCTAGAGGCCACACAGCTACTATTAAAAACACATTCGCCGGCTTATGCGGTAGTAGACCTAAAACTTGACGGTGAAGCCTCTGGTCTATCCTGCGTACAAGCCTTGCACAAACACGATCCAGAAATGCTTATCGTCGTTCTAACTGGCTATGCGAGTATCGCCACCGCCGTTGAAGCGGTAAAACTTGGGGCCTGTCATTATCTAGCCAAACCATCTAATACCGATGATATAGAGGCCGCGTTTAACAATGCCGAAGGCAATGTAGGGGTCGAGATTCGCGGCCGCGCAACGTCAATCAAAACCTTAGAATGGGAACGCATACACGAAACGCTGGCAGAAACAGGCTTTAATATCTCAGAAACGGCGAGAAGGCTAGGCATGCACAGACGAACTCTAGCCAGAAAACTCGCAAAGCAGCAGGTAAAGTAAGCTATTCAAGGACTTAGCTAAGATTGTAAGTACTTTTCCGTGTTCACCCGCCCGCACAAAGCGTATAGATTCAATAATCCCTTATTCAATCGATATAAATGCCATGAACAGCCCATTAAGTCGCGGCCAAAAATGAGCAGTAAAGACGCCGTTAACGATTTACTGTCGCGAACTAAAGCGATAGTAGACACGATTGTGGACGGTGTTATCACCATCAGCGATCACGGTCTCATCGAAACCGTGAACCCCGCAGCAGAAAATATATTTGGTTATAGCAAGGAAGAGCTCATAGGCCAAAATGTGTCTATGTTAATGCCTGCACCCTATCAGCACGAACATGACGGCTATTTGCGAAATTACCTCAACACCGGCAATAAAAAAATTATCGGTATAGGCCGCGAAGTAACTGGCCGCCGTAGCGACGGAAGCACCTTTCCATTGGAGCTTGCGATCAGTGAAATGGAAGTAAATGGCCAACGAATGTTTACCGGCATCGTGCGTGACATCTCTCAACGCAAAGACACTGAAGAAAAGCTACGTGAATTATTAGCTCGAACCAAAGCGATTCTAGACACGATTGTGGATGGCGTTATTACCATCAGTGATCGCGGCCTGATAGAAACGGTAAATCCGGCAGCGGAAAAAATTTTCGGCTATAAACTAGACGAGCTTGCAGGCAAAAATGTTTCTATGCTCATGCCCAACCCATATCGAGCGGAGCACGATCAATATCTAAATAACTACCTAAGCACAGGCGAGAAAAAGATTATTGGTATAGGCCGCGAGGTAACAGGCCTACGGAAGAACGGCAGCACATTCCCGCTAGAGCTCGCCATTAGTGAGATGGAGGTCAACGGCCTCCGTATGTTTACAGGGATTGTCCGCGACATCTCTGAGCGTAAAGAAACGGAAGACCAGCTTCGTAGCGCTATGCGACGAGTTCACGAACAGCAAATTAAAGACGAATTCATCGCCACCGTAAGCCACGAACTTCGCACGCCGCTCACCTCGATTAAGGCGTCATTAGAACTGATTATTGGCGGTGCAATAGACAAAAAATCTAGCCAAGCAGATATGCTAATCAATATTGCACATAAAAATAGCGACCGCCTGCTTTTATTGATTAATGATATTCTCGATATATCGAAAATTGAATCAGAAAAAATGCAGTTCAATCGGCAGGATATTCGAGTCAAACCCTTTCTCGAAACTGCCATATTCGACAATCAAGCCTACGCCAAAAAGCATCAGGTCAAATTCGTACTAAAGCAATGTCCGGGCTCTCTCTACATCAATGTAGACCCAGACCGTCTTATGCAGGTCATGAGCAATCTCATGTCTAATGCGGCTAAGTTTTCACATCATGATTCTATAGTTGAAATCAGTGCCGACAATATCAATGGCAGCGTTCGCATTGCAGTATGTGACAAAGGGCGAGGAATTCCGAAAGACTTCCAAAATAGGGTATTCGATAAATTTACCCAAGCAGATACATCTGACAAGCGTGAAATAAATGGTACAGGCTTAGGATTACATATATCTAAAGCCATCGTCGAACAACACGATGGGACGCTCTCTTTTGTTTCAACACCAGGCAAAGGCAGTGAGTTCTACATAGATCTGAGTATGACAGAGGGTTCAGCGCAACAAGGGCATCATAGTGAGTGACACAATAGAACTTGAACGACTTATGTATATTGAAGACGAACCCGATATTCGTCTTGTTGCCGAAATTGCGCTCGCGCAAGTAGCGGGCTTTAATGTAAAAATATGCAAGGATGGAAATGAAGGTCTAGCGTTTATTAATGACTTTAAACCCCAATTAGTACTGCTCGATGTCATGATGCCGGGAATGGATGGCCCGCAAATACTTAATAAGATTAAGGCGCTGGACGAATTTAAACAAATCCCTATCGTTTTTATTACAGCCAAAGCGCAAGCGGAAGAAATAGCAAAACTCAAAAAACTCGGGGCTGAAAGCGTTATAACCAAGCCTTTCAACCCAATGACATTAGGCGACAATATTAGAACGATTTGGCGGAATCACCATGAGTCAAAACAATAAACACACTCCTGAGCCCATAGACGCCCAACTAGCCGAGTTGCAAAAAGGCTATATATCTAAATTAAGCGAAAAACTGCAAGCAATAATGGTGCTGTGGAACACCTACACCGCTAATAAAAACGATGCCGATGAACTCCACAAACTCTATCGAGCAGTGCACTCTGTAGCAGGTACATCTGCCATGTTGAACATCACTGAAGTACATCAAATCTGCGCTGAAATAGAATTAATTTTACTGCAAATGTTAAACCCAGAAGTAGACGACGTAGGTGACCATACCGAATTAAATCAGCTATTTAGCCAGCTGCAGATACTGCTAAGCAACAATGACTTTAAAGCTATGCCAATTAACCTTAACGAGCATCACAGCTAAGAACGCAGAACGCAGAACGCAGAACGCAGAACGCAGAACGCAGAACGCAGAACGCAGAACGCAGAACGCAGAACGCAGAACGCAGAACGCAGAACGCATGCTCGGCTTCGAGCAAGACCTAGTCAAGCTATCTTAACGAACTATTTTACTATTTTTAAACACCCTGTAAGCGCTGAGCGATTTTGGCTTTCTTGGCCTTTGCGTTTACCATCTTCCGTCTAGCATTCTGCTATATCGGGCTAGCGAGCACCTTGGCTGTGACCTACGTAGGCCATCGCCTGGCGAATCCCACTTCCAGAGACCCATAAAAAAAACCCGAGACTCGTTAGAATCTCGGGTTTTAAATTAAAGCCTGGCGAGGGTCTGCCCCATGAGCGTAGCGAGTGCTCAGTGTGGCCCACGAAGTGCTTTGGCCAGTGGGCATGACCTACATTGACCAGAAGCAGTGCTTCTGGCCCTTCGGGCGCCTGCGCTGCGCTACGGCGTCCAAAGCGGTTCCTTCGGAACAACGCTTTGTCGCATGAGCCCGTTGTAGTAAGAGACGCTTCTCGCGTCCTAAATAAAAAACCCCGCACAGCAAAGCTGAGCGGGGTGTTTTATTTAGAAGCCTGGCGATGACCTACTCTCGCATGGGGAAACCCCAAACTACCATCGGCGATGACACGTTTCACTTCTGAGTTCGGGATGGGATCAGGTGGTTCCATGTCTCTATGGTCGCCAGGCAAACTGGCTTGGCTAAATGAGGTGTCTTACGCACTTGCGTGCTGCGTCATTTAATCCAAATAGGGCGGTAAACGACCTCCACGGATGGAGGAAGTGCCTGATATTGTCTGGAACAATATCGGGCTAAGCTGATATAAACACTGTTTTCTTTCGTGTGTAAGTTGTCTCCAACTCACCTTGCAACAATCCGCTGCAGTTTCTTCATTGTGATAGCTAAACCACTTAATTATATGGTCAAGCCTCACGAGCAATTAGTACAGGTTAGCTCAATGCCTCGCAGCACTTACACACCCTGCCTATCAACGTCCTGGTCTTGAACGGCTCTTTAGGGGGCTCAAGGCCCCAGGGAGAT
>Ga0207891_1000158_pt1 | contig 57958 bp, 63 predicted proteins | sample LinPmetageLP50_FD_184061 | JGI IMG/M metagenome (GOLD analysis project Ga0207891, IMG submission 184061) | Marine viral communities from the Pacific Ocean - LP-50 (SPAdes) | ecosystem: Environmental > Aquatic > Marine > Oceanic | place: Pacific Ocean | collected 2011-08-27 | reverse complement strand
AAGAGATCAGCTATTACTTGATGACATACTACAACGAACAACGGCCTCACCGGCACAACAATGGATTAACGCCGGCGATGAAAGAAAAACAACCTAAGAAACTGTCCGGAAATAGTTGACCACTACACCCCACAGAACTCGCTGCGTAAGTCATCGCCAGGCTTTAAATACTAGCCCCAATAGCTAACGCTGTTGGGGCTTTTTATTGTAATTTAAATGGCCAAAACACTCGCTTTACTCGCGGGCCACACTGACCCGAGATTCATTAGAGTCTCGGTTTTTTTTATGGGTTGCTGGACGTGGAATCCACTAGGCGATGCCCTACGGCAAGACTCACAGCACTCGCTATGCTCGCGCGGCCAGCTTTGCCTCGCGCCGCTGCGCTACAGCGGCCCAATCTGCTGCACAGATTTGTCGTCAGGATTGTGATTATCTTTTCTCACTAAACATCGGGCCCATGCGTACCCAAAGCATTACCATGGGGCAGGCTTTTGCAGCCAAATCACGCGCTAACGCTTGCGGGCCGGCCCTCGGCAGCCTTTTAAATAAAAAACCCCAGTCGTGCAAGCTGCTGGGGTTTTTTATTAATAAGTTATTTGTTAGATGTGACTATGTAAATCTAAGGGGGCGTCTGTTCTGTAAGCGCTGTTTCGGTAGCTAAAATTTACGCTACTAATTAGGTGTCGAGTTCCCGAACGTCTATATTTTTGACAGCGGAATTCCGCCTTACGATCTCTACCACTCGGTAAATCATGGTGACTTCGTCTACTATGCCAGAGATAAATATGTTTCCATTTTTGCCGCTAACTTCTAATTGCCCGGATAGTTTCTCATCTAATTGTAGAGTGTTAGTCAGTTCCTTCACGAGCTGGCGATCTTCGTGTGAGTATGTGTATGATCCGAGTTGCACGCGAATGGAATTGCCATCGTACATTTCGCCACCGAAAGCGATGTTACTGCTGAGCAATGCGATGGCTGATGCGGTAATGATTTTCGTGGTGTTCATTATATAGCTACTGTTTCTATATGGCTGGGCGATCGCGACCTGCAACTATTTGTAATGGTTCTTCGTTTTACGGCGGTTCGGCTACATCGGATTTTTGATGTTTTCAATAAAATGTACTTTTAAGGTAGTGGTCAGCTCCTTGTTGTCAATTATTCGAGTACCGCCTGAACGTAATTATTCTGATATTATCCGATGCTAATAAGTTGTGCGTGGGTGTTAGTGGTGTGGAAATACTAAATATACTCGCTGATGGTGAATACCATTCTGGCGAAGAGATAGGTGCTCATCTAGGGGTTAGTCGGGCTGCCGTCTGGAAGCAATTGCAGAAGCTCGAAGCCTTAGAATTAGAGATAGAGTCAGTAAAGGGGCGTGGATATCGTTTGCTTGGTGGTCTAGATTTACTTGATAGTGTGAAAATAAAACACGCCTTGTCGCCTCAGGCGACTGTTGCTCTCGGTCAGCTTGATATTTTCCCTTTAATTGATTCTACAAATAGTGCCGCGGCGATCGCTATTAGGGAGGGGCGTGGTGAGGGCTACTGTTGTTTTGCTGAGCAGCAGAGTGCTGGTAGGGGGCGGCGTGGCCGGCAGTGGCAGAGCCCTTTTGGTCGAAATATCTATATGTCGCAGGTTTGGGAGTTTCAGTCTGGTGCCTCGGCGCTGGAGGGTTTGAGTTTGTCCGTGGGCTTGGCTGTGTTGCGCGCTTTAGACGGGTTTGGTGTGGCTGGTCTCGGCTTAAAGTGGCCCAATGACGTATTGCACGAGAATAAGAAGCTAGCTGGTATATTGCTGGAGATGCAGGGAGATCCCGCAGGAGTGTGCCAAGTTATCGTTGGTGTTGGTTTGAATGTGAACATGAGCGGTTCCGATACTGATGGCATCACTCAGCCTTGGACGGATTTGGCTCAGATTGTTGGTGCTGTAGATCGAAATAAGCTGGCTGCGGAATTAATCTCGGCTCTGAGCTTAGTTTTCGACGAGTTTTCTGCGGGTGGTTTCGCTGCGCATAAAGACGAGTGGAGTCGCCACGATGCCTTTGCAGGCCGTTCGGTCAAAGTTCAGCTTGGTGAGGCGTATGTGGAAGGTGTGGTTGCTGGTTTGGACCGCAGTGGCGGCTTAATCTTAAGTACTGCAGAAGGTGAACGGGTCTTTAGTGGCGGCGAAGTGAGTTTGCGGGGCGCTTAAATTGGGTCAAGTCTTAGAGTTAGATGTTGGTAATACAGCGATTAAATGGCGGTGCCTTGCGATGGGTGGTGCTGTCCTCAACTCGGGTCGCTTAGTGGGCGACGTGCAAGGTGTTGATGAGCTGCTGTTGCCGGATATTAATTTAGTTCGCATAGCATCGGTTGCGCATAGTGATCGAGAGGAGCAATTGAAGAGCTTGCTGGTATCGTCAGGAGTTAAATACCTAGTAGCGACGTCGCAGGTGGAATGCGCAGGCCTTAGAAGCGCTTATGAAGATGCTTCGAAGCTTGGTGTTGATCGTTGGCTGGCAATGGTCGCCGCATTTAAAGAGTGTCGCGGCGCATGTGTGGTTATTGATGCTGGTACTGCGTTGACGATAGATGTGGTTGATGCGCATGGTCAGCATCAGGGAGGATACATACTGCCGGGAGTTGAGCTCCTGCTAAAGGTGCTTAATGACGGGACCGGTAAAGTGCGCTTTGGTCAAGAGAGCGCAAGGACCATTGCGCCGGGTATAAACACGGACACATGTGTACATAATGGCAAGTGGTTGAGTTTGCTTGGTGCAGTATGGCTTGCATTAAAAGAGGCCGATTTAATTATTGGTGGTCGTTACGATGTCTTTATTACAGGTGGTGATGGTTTGGCTTTAAAAGAGTTGGGGGGAGCGGCCGCTGAGTCATGGCGCTTCAGCGAAAGTCTGGTTCTGGATGGGTTGGCTCCAGTGCTGACAAAGGCGTAGGGGGCTCGCGTGCGTTGGTTCTTTCTTTTATTGCTTGCTATTAACGCGGTGTTTTTTGTGAGTAACCGGACTAGCTCGTCTTCCGGTGGTTTTGATTTGCCATTAGTAAGTGCTGAGCAAAATAATATTTCTCTAATATCGGAACTTGGCGGAGAGGGTTCCTCGTCGGTAAATGAGGCCCCAAATATCGCTATTACTGAGTCAAGTGGCGAGGAAGTGTGTTTACTTTTAGGTCCTTATAAGGTCAAAGATGAACTTAGTGGTGTGGCTAGCCAAGTCAGTGGTTCAGATTTGTTAATAGAGATCTACGAGCGGAGTGCGGATTATTGGGTGTATTTGGGGCCTTATTCGTCGTTTGCCGATGCTGCAAAGGTAAGTTCGGAATTGCGTGATAAGCGAATTGATAATTTCATCATCCGCAGCGGGGAATTGCAGAACGCGATTTCCCTTGGTGTCTTCACGACGGATGAGCGTGCGAGCGTCCATTCCAAGGGTTTGCTAAAGAAAGGCTATAGTGCGGCAGTTAAACGCGTGGTGAAGGAGGGTGAGCGATATTGGTTAAGTTTCCGTGGCCGAGAGGGAGAGGACGGCTATGTCGCCGCCGCTAAGCTAATGCAGGAAAATGTGGATAATAACAAAAGCTTGGAGAAAAAAAGCTGCAATCTGATTGCGTCTTACAAAGAGTTAGACTAGAATGCCGGCCTCGTTTGGAAGCGACGTGGTAGCTAAGCTGGCGTAGCTCAGTTGGTAGAGCAGCTGACTTGTAATCAGCCGGTCGGGGGTTCGACTCCTCTCGCCAGCTCCACATATTTTTCTAGCGAGCTATATTTTGTTGTTCATCAGCCGAAGTTTGGTTGTTAAGTATATGGCTCGAAAGAAAATTTTCCGTTCTCTTGGGGTGGGGTTCCCGAGTGGCTAAAGGGATCAGACTGTAAATCTGACGCGCGAGCTTCGGTGGTTCGAATCCACCCCCCACCACCATTAATTGCAAGACTTGCCAGCGGATAACTAGTTTCAGCGGGTATGGTTCAATGGTAGAACCTCAGCCTTCCAAGCTGATGGTGCGGGTTCGATTCCCGCTACCCGCTCCAGTTTGGGCAGGTTTAAAAGAGAGATTTTCGGTGCTCATGTAGCTCAGTCGGTAGAGCACTTCCTTGGTAAGGAAGAGGTCACCGGTTCAAATCCGGTCATGAGCTCCATTAAAATTTGGCGACAAAAGCTGATTTGGTCAGCTTTTGTCTTTTTGTAGTGGCTTGACGAAAATAGTGACTTGACGAAAAAGTCCGCTAGGAGACTGTCGCAATGGCTAAAGAGAAGTTCGAACGTAATAAGCCCCATTTAAACGTGGGCACCATTGGTCACGTTGACCATGGTAAAACAACGCTGACAGCAGCACTGACGCGCGTATGTGCGGAAGTGTACGGCGGTAAAGCGGTCGCGTTTGATGGTATCGATAACGCACCGGAAGAGCGTGAGCGCGGTATTACTATTGCGACTTCGCACGTTGAGTATGATTCATCAACTCGCCACTACGCTCACGTCGACTGCCCAGGTCACGCTGACTACGTTAAGAATATGATTACTGGTGCTGCTCAGATGGACGGCGCTATTTTGGTATGTGGCGCGACTGATGGCCCAATGCCACAGACTCGTGAGCACATCCTGCTGTCACGTCAGGTTGGTGTACCTTACATCGTTGTGTTCCTGAATAAAGCAGACCTGCTGGCTGAAGATTGCGGCGGTGTAGGCAGCGAAGAATACAATGAAATGCTTGAATTGGTAGAAATGGAGCTGCGCGAGCTGCTCGATATGTACGAATTCCCAGGCGACGACACGCCAATCATTGCTGGTTCTGCTTTGATGGCATTGAACGGTCAAGATGACAACGAGTTGGGAACAACCGCTGTTGCAAAATTGATCGAAGCGTTGGATACCTACATTCCACAGCCTGAGCGTGCGGTTGATCTGCCGTTCCTGATGCCAATCGAAGACGTGTTCTCGATCTCTGGTCGCGGTACTGTGGTAACTGGCCGTATCGAGCGCGGCATTCTGCGTACTGGCGACGAAATCTCGATCGTTGGTATTCACGACACAACGAAAACCACCTGTACTGGTGTTGAGATGTTCCGCAAGCTGCTTGACGAAGGTCGCGCTGGTGAGAACGTTGGTGTGTTGTTGCGTGGTACTAAGCGTGATGACGTAGAGCGTGGTCAAGTATTGGCTAAGCCTGGCTCAATCACTCCACACACTCGCTTTGAAGCAGAAGTGTACGTGTTGTCAAAAGAAGAGGGTGGTCGTCACACGCCATTCTTTAAAGGCTACCGTCCACAGTTCTACTTCCGTACCACAGACGTAACAGGTGCTTGTGAGCTACCTGAAGGTACTGAAATGGTAATGCCTGGCGACAACGTGAAAATGGACGTAACGTTGATTGCGCCAATCGCGATGGAAGAAGGTCTACGTTTTGCAATTCGTGAAGGTGGCCGTACTGTTGGCGCCGGCGTTGTTGCTAAAATCGTAGAATAAGCCCTATTTATTGGGTGTAAGGCCGAGCTTAGCTCGGCACTTGTAGGCCAGTAGTTCAATTGGTAGAGCACCGGTCTCCAAAACCGGCTGTTGGGGGTTCGAGTCCCTCCTGGCCTGCCATTTACGTTAACACCGCTTCGCGTAATGCGTAGTGGTGTTTTGCGCTTAGCAAAAAAGGATATGACTTAACGATGAGTGCTAAGGCGGAAGACGCTAGTCGCCTCGACGGCTTAAAGTGGAGCATTGTTGCTGTACTGATCGCGGTTGGTGTTGGCGGCAATACGTATTTTTCTGGCGAGTCCTTGCTTTATCGCGTTATTGCCTTGTTGGTATTAGCGTCAGTAGCGGCTTTTATTGCGTATCGTACTGAAAAAGGTGCGGCATTTTTTGAGCTGTTGAAGGGTGCGCGTACGGAAATCAGAAAAGTAGTCTGGCCGACGCGTCAGGAGAGCACGCAAACCACACTGATTGTAGTGGCGTTTGTAGTTGTGGCGGCATTGATTCTGTGGGGCTTAGACACTCTGCTGGGTTGGCTGGCATCCATGGTTATCGGCTAGAGGTAGGGCATGACAAAGCGTTGGTATGTTGTACACGCCTATTCTGGGTACGAAAAGAAAGTGGCTCTGGCATTAAAAGAGCGCATCGAACTTTCGGGCTTTGCTGATCGATTCGGTGAAGTCTTGGTTCCGACAGAAGAAGTGGTTGAAATGCGTGGCGGGCAAAAGCGTAAAAGTGAGCGCAAGTTTTTCCCCGGCTACGTGTTAATCCAAATGGAACTCGGCGATGACACTTGGCATTTAGTTAAAGAGACGCCGAGAGTCATGGGCTTTATTGGTGGCAAGGCAGATAAGCCTGCACCAATCACAGAGAAAGAAGCGCAGGCGATATTGCAGCGGGTTGAAAGCGGCGACAAGCCTAAGCCTAAAACACTGTTTGAGCCAGGCGAAATGGTTCGCGTTATCGATGGGCCGTTTAATGACTTTAACGGCGTGGTCGAAGAAGTAAATTACGAAAAGAACCGTTTGCATGTTGCGGTATTAATTTTTGGGCGTTCTACGCCGGTCGAATTAGATTTCGGCCAAGTAGAAAAGACCTAGCGCTGCGCGCTAGTCTGTCGGGCGTCTGGAGTCAGGCGCTTGACGCTAAAAACTTTTGGGGCCTAGCCCCGATCGTCCGACGTCAGACTTCCGGCGTCAGACTCTTTTAAACCGGGGAGCCGTTGACGAGCCGTGAGGCTTCGAGGTGTTACTACCCAATTGGAGAGGTAATATGGCTAAGAAAGTACAGGCTTATATCAAGCTGCAAGTTGCTGCTGGTGCAGCAAACCCAAGTCCACCAGTTGGTCCTGCTTTGGGTCAACACGGTGTGAATATCATGGAATTCTGTAAAGCATTCAACGCTCAGACTCAGAGTCTTGAGAGTGGTATGCCAATTCCTGTTGTTATCACAGTCTACTCAGATCGTAGCTTCACTTTCACTACTAAGACGCCACCAGCATCGTTCTTGCTGAAAAAGGCCGCCGGTGTGAAAAGCGGTTCAGGTACGCCTAATACCAAAAAAGTTGGCAAGGTAACCCGCGCGCAACTGGAGGAGATCGCGACTATCAAGATGGCCGATCTAACTGCTTCTGACATGGAAGCGGCTGTGCGTACAATCGCGGGCAGTGCTCGTGCCGCTGGTATCGAAGTGGAGGGTGTGTAATGGCTAAGCTAACAAAGCGCCAAAAGGCAATTCGTGAAAAAGTAGTTGCTGGCAAACAGTACAGTTTTGAAGAAGCAGTTGCGTTACTAAAAGACGTTTCTGTTGTTAAGTTTCCAGAAGCTATTGATGTTGCAATTAACCTTGGTGTTGATGCGCGTAAATCTGATCAAGCGGTTCGTGGCGCAACGACTCTGCCAAACGGTACAGGAAAAACTGTACGCGTTGCAGTGTTCACCCAGGGCGAAAATGCTGAAAAAGCAAAAGCAGCTGGTGCAGATTTTGTTGGTATGGATGATCTTGCCGAGCAAGTTAAAGGTGGCATGATGGACTTTGACGTTGTTGTTGCATCTCCGGATGCGATGCGCGTTGTTGGTCAATTGGGCCAGGTACTTGGTCCGCGCGGCCTTATGCCAAACCCAAAAACCGGCACTGTAACTGCTGACGTTGAAACAGCGGTTAAAAATGCTAAGGCGGGTCAGGTTCGCTACCGTACAGATAAGAACGGCATCATTCACGGCGCGATTGGAACAATCTCTTTCGAGGCCGGCGTGTTAAAAGAAAATCTAGAAGCCCTGCTAGGTGATTTGCGTAAAGCAAAGCCATCTTCAGCAAAAGGCGTTTACATGAAGAAAATTACCCTTTCTTCAACGATGGGCCCTGGTATCGTTATTGATCAGGCTAGCCTAGCGTTAAAATAATTTTTGGGCGCTTGCGCCCAGAATAAGACGCTCTTTTCGGAGGGCGTTTTCTGGCTTTGTGGTCTTTGACAGCTGACCTACTGTGTCAAAAGACAGAGACCATCAAAGACCGTAGGTGGGATTAGATTTTTTAGATCTGAACCCTTAATAGGTGTGTTGACTTGTCAACGTTACCGGCACCGGCCTACGCAGATGGTGGATTGGATTTGTTCACCAGCAAACGACCTTGAACCTTGTGTTTTTGGTCTACGGTAATTAACTGACAAATCCAGGAGTTATCCAAGTGGCATTAAGACTCGACGACAAAAAAGCGATTGTAGCTGACGTTAACGAGACTGCCGCTAGTGCATTGTCATTGGTTATTGCTGACGCCCGCGGGTGTACGGTAGGCCAAATGACAGAGCTTCGCAAATTGGCGCGTGAATCCCAAGTGAACGTACGAGTAGTGCGTAACACCTTGGCGAAACTAGCGTTGAAGGGAACGGAATTCGAGTGCGCAGAGCAGGCCTTTAAAGGTCCATCTCTGCTGGCATTTTCGATGGAAGATCCTGGTGCGGCGGCTCGTATCTTCAAAGATTTTGCGAAAGATCACAAAAACTTTGAAGTGAAAGCACTTGCGGTTAGTGGCCAATTGATGGGTGCAGATCAGTTGGATGTACTGGCTAAACTGCCGACCCGCGACCAAGCGCTGTCTATGTTGATGAGCGTGATGTTAGCACCGGCAACCAAACTGGTACGTACAATGAACGAAGTCCCAGGAAAATTGGTTCGTACATTAGCTGCCGTTCGCGAGCAGAAAGAAGCTGCGTAAGCGGCGTTTAATTTTTTTAGTAATTGACACAGTAGGGAGTTTCACATGGCTCTGTCACAAGACGATATTTTGAATGCAATCGCTGAAATGAGCGTAATGGACGTAGTTGGTCTAATCGAAGCGATGGAAGAGAAGTTTGGCGTTACTGCAGCTGCTGCAGTTGCTGCAGCTCCTGCTGCCGCTGCTGATGCTGGCGCTGCTGCTGAAGAACAAACTGAGTTTGACGTTGTTCTGACTGCTGCTGGCGAGAAGAAAGTTAACGTGATCAAGGCAGTACGTACGATCACTGGCTTAGGCTTGAAAGAAGCGAAAGAAATGGTAGATGGCGCACCATCTACTGTTAAAGAAGGCGCTTCTAAGGCTGATGCAGACGCAGCTAAAGCAGCACTTGAAGAAGCAGGCGCTAGCGTCGAGCTTAAGTAAGTTGCTTGTTGGCCTGCTTGCGGGTCAATCTCAAGCGAGGCTGGTGGGTTAAATCCCGCCGGCCTTTTGTTGTTTGAGAAATTACAGTCAGCGCCTGTGAGGGGGCTGACCAGCGACAGATAAACTGTTGCACTAACGACACCGCCGCCGGTCGCGACGGAGTCAAGAGATGATGCTGGGGAGTACTGATGGCTTACTCGTACACTGAGAAAAAACGTATCCGCAAGGATTTTGGCAAGATGCCGCACGTCATGGACGTGCCCTATCTCCTTGCGATTCAGCTGGATTCCTACAAGAAGTTTACGCAGCAAGGTGTTTCCGCTGCTGAGCGTGGTGAGCATGGCTTGCACGCTGCTTTTAAATCAATATTCCCGATAGTTAGCTATTCCGGAAATGCTGCCCTTGAGTACGTCGATTATGTGCTAGGCATTCCGGCATTTGACGTCAATGAATGTCAGCTGCGTGGCGTGACCTACTCTGTGCCGCTGCGGGTTAAAGTTCGCTTGATTATCTATGATCGCGAATCTGCCAACAAAAGCATCAAAGATATAAAAGAACAAGAAGTTTACATGGGCGAGATTCCGCTCATGACTGAAAACGGTACCTTTGTAATTAATGGTACTGAGCGAGTCATCGTGTCCCAGTTGCACCGTTCACCTGGTGTCTTCTTTGATCACGACCGTGGTAAGACTCACTCGTCTGGCAAGCTTCTGTATTCCGCGCGTATTATTCCTTACCGTGGTTCATGGCTTGATTTTGAATTCGATCCGAAAGACCAAGTCTTTGTTCGTATCGACCGTCGCCGTAAATTGCCGGCTACGATCTTATTGCGCGCATTAGGTATGGCTGCGGAAGAGATTCTAGATCTGTTTTATGACGTCAACACCTTTAAGGTAGCTAAAAAAGGCGGCTTTACCATTGAGCTGATCGCTGAGCGTCTGCGCGGTGAGGTAGCAACCTTTGATATCTGCGCTAAAAATGGTGAAGTTATCGTTGAAACCGGTCGTCGTATTACCGCCCGTCATATTCGCCAAATTGAAAAAGCTAATTTGACGCAGCTAGAAGTGCCGGTTGAGTACTTGATTGGTCGTGCTTTAGCGAAAGATATTATCGACAAAGCCACTGGCGAAGTGTTGTTCCCTTGTAACACTGAAATTACAGCGGAAATACTGACGAAGTTGGAAGAGTCTGGTGTTAGCGAAATCGACACCCTGTACACCAACGAGCTTGATTGCGGCCCATACGTTAGTGACACTCTGCGTTCTGACCCTACCAATAGTCAGCTTGAAGCCTTGGTAGAAATTTACCGCATGATGCGTCCAGGTGAGCCACCGACCAAAGAGTCAGCGGAAAACCTATTCCAGAATCTGTTCTTCTCTGCAGAGCGCTATGATCTGTCGACTGTTGGCCGGATGAAGTTTAACCGTCGTATTGGCCGCGAAGAGATTTTGGGTGCCGGTACGCTGGATCAAAGCGACATCGTTGCTGTTATGAAAATGCTGGTAGGCATTCGTAACGGTAAGGGCATTGTCGATGATATCGATCACCTCGGTAACCGTCGTATTCGCTCTGTTGGCGAAATGGCAGAGAACCAATTCCGTGTTGGTTTGGTACGTGTAGAGCGCGCTGTTAAAGAGCGTCTATCCATGGCTGAAAGCGAAGGCTTGATGCCGCAGGACTTGATTAATGCTAAGCCTGTGGCTGCGGCAGTGAAAGAGTTTTTCGGTTCGTCACAGCTGTCTCAGTTTATGGACCAAAACAACCCGCTGTCAGAGATCACGCATAAGCGTCGTGTTTCTGCGCTTGGGCCTGGCGGTTTGACGCGTGAGCGTGCTGGTTTCGAAGTGCGTGACGTACATCCGACTCATTACGGTCGTGTGTGTCCAATTGAAACACCTGAAGGGCCGAACATTGGTCTGATCAACTCTTTGGCAACGTATGCGCGTACCAATGAGTACGGTTTCCTTGAAAGCCCTTACCGCAAGGTTAAGGACGGCAAGGTCAGTGATGACATTGAATACTTGTCAGCCATCAATGAAGCTGAGGAAGTTATCGCTCAGGCTTCTGCTGCGATGAATGACAAGGGTGAGTTAACTGACGAGATGGTTGCTGTTCGTCACATGAACGAATTCACCGTAATGCCGCCAGAAAAAGTAACCTACATGGACGTGTCGCCCAAGCAGGTTGTTTCGGTGGCAGCGTCTTTGATTCCCTTCCTTGAGCACGATGATGCGAACCGTGCATTGATGGGTTCGAACATGCAGCGTCAAGCAGTACCTACACTTAAGGCTGACAAGCCTTTGGTTGGTACCGGGTTTGAGCGCTATGTGGCGTCTGACTCAGGTGTGTGTGTTGTCGCGCGTCGCGGTGGTGTAATCGATAGTGTGGACTCGTCACGTATTGTTGTTCGTGTAAACAACGACGAAGTTCAGCCTGGCCAGCCACCGGTTGATATTTACAACCTGACTAAATACACCCGTTCTAACCAGAACACCTGTATTAACCAGCGCCCAATTGTTAGCGAAGGTCACGATGTAGTTCGCGGTGACATCCTGGCTGACGGTCCGTCGGTTGATTTGGGCGAGTTGGCACTTGGTCAGAACATGCGCATCGCGTTTATGCCGTGGAACGGTTACAACTTCGAAGACTCTATTTTGGTGTCTGAGCGTGTTGTAAAAGAAGATCGTTTTACCACCATCCACATTCAAGAGCTTACTTGTATTGCTCGTGACACCAAGCTTGGGCCAGAGGAAATTTCTTCTGATATACCCAATGTTGGCGAAGGCGCTTTAGCTAATTTGGATGAGTCTGGCATCGTATACATTGGTGCTGAAGTTGGCCCCGGCGACATTCTGGTCGGCAAGGTCACGCCAAAAGGCGAAACCCAATTAACGCCAGAAGAAAAATTGCTACGCGCCATATTTGGTGAGAAAGCCTCTGATGTAAAAGATACGTCACTGCGCGTTCCATCTAGCACCAAGGGCACCGTTATCGATGTTCAGGTCTTCACTCGTGATGGCTTAGAAAAAGATAAGCGCGCTCTAGAAATCGAAAAAATGCAGCTCGATCAATTCCGTAAGGATTTGAACGAAGAGTACCGCATAGTAGAAGAGGCGACGTTTGTTCGTTTGTCTAATGCACTGGACGGTCAAAAGATCCTTAGCGGCCCAGGTATGAAAAAGGGCGACGAGCTATCTGCGGCTGGTCTACAAGAGCTGAAAAAGGATGACTGGTTTAAATTGCGTATGGCTGATGAGCCTCTGAATGCTGCATTGGAAGATGCAGATAAGCAGTTGGGCGAACACCGCAAAACGCTGGAAGAGCGTTTTGAAGATAAAAAACGCAAGCTGACTACTGGCGATGATTTGGCACCGGGTGTCTTGAAAATCGTCAAAGTGTATTTGGCAATTAAGCGTCGTATCCAGCCTGGCGATAAAATGGCAGGACGTCACGGTAACAAAGGAGTTATCTCCGTCATCATGCCGGTTGAAGATATGCCGTTTGATGAAAATGGCGAGCCGGTTGATATCGTGTTGAACCCGCTAGGTGTTCCGTCGCGGATGAACGTTGGTCAGGTTCTTGAGACTCACTTGGGCTTGGCGGCCAAAGGTTTGGGTAACAAGATCGACGACATGATTCGCGAGCAGCGTAAAATTACAGAAGTGCGTGCTTTCTTGGGTAAGATTTACAACGACGGTGCAGGTCGCCACGAAGATCTAGATAGCTTCAGCGATGAGGCGATTATGGATCTGGCTAGAAACCTGCGTGGCGGTGTGCCCATGGCAACGCAAGTATTTGATGGCGCTGATGAAGGCGAGATCAAAAGTTTGCTGAAGCTTGCTGGTCTTCCAGAAAGTGGACAGTTAAAACTTTGCGATGGCCGTACCGGTCTGGAATTTGATCGTCCAGTCACCGTTGGCTATATGTACATGCTGAAGCTGAACCATTTGGTCGACGACAAGATGCACGCGCGTTCAACCGGTTCATACAGTTTGGTTACCCAGCAGCCACTTGGTGGTAAAGCGCAATTCGGTGGCCAGCGTTTCGGTGAGATGGAAGTGTGGGCGCTAGAAGCATACGGCGCTGCTTACACCTTGCAAGAAATGCTGACTGTGAAGTCGGATGACGTGAATGGTCGTACCAAAATGTATAAAAACATTGTTGATGGCGATCAGCGTATGGAGCCGGGCATGCCCGAGTCTTTCAATGTACTGGTCAAAGAGATCCGCTCACTCGGTATTAATATCGAGCTGGACACGGAATAAACATCGACAACGACTATGGCAAGGGGCGCCCGGTTTAGTGGGCGCCTGAAGAATACCCTTGCGGAGGAACGGCCTTGAAAGATTTATTGAATCTATTGAAACAGGGACAACCGAACGACGAGTTTGACTCTATTCGTATCGGTTTGGCGTCACCGGAGCTAATTCGCTCGTGGTCTTTCGGCGAAGTGAAAAAGCCGGAAACCATAAACTACCGTACGTTCAAGCCTGAGCGTGACGGTTTGTTCTGTGCCAAAATTTTCGGTCCAGTAAAAGACTACGAATGCTTGTGCGGTAAGTACAAGCGCCTTAAGCACCGCGGTGTTATCTGTGAGAAGTGCGGTGTTGAAGTCGCTCTGGCAAAAGTGCGTCGTGAGCGCATGGGTCACATTGAATTGGCCAGCCCCGTTGCGCATATTTGGTTCCTGAAGTCACTGCCAAGCCGTATTGGTTTGTTGCTAGACATGACTCTGCGTGACATCGAGCGGATTCTCTACTTTGAATCTTATGTGGTTACCGATCCCGGTATGACCACGCTAGAGAAAGGCCAGTTGCTAAGCGACGAGCAGTTCTTTGAATCGATGGAAGAATTTGGCGACGACTTCGTTGCAAAAATGGGCGCTGAAGCGATCATGCATTTGCTGATCGAGTTAGATTTGCCCGCTGAGATTGACCGTCTTCGTGAAGAGATTCCGGCGACCAACTCAGAAACGAAAATCAAAAAGCTTTCTAAGCGTTTGAAGCTGATTGAAGCCTTGGCTGACTCTGGTAACAAGCCAGAGTGGATGGTCATGAAGGTGTTACCAGTATTGCCGCCAGATCTGCGTCCGTTGGTTCCGCTGGATGGCGGTCGCTTTGCAACCTCAGATCTGAATGATTTGTACCGTCGCGTTATCAACCGTAACAACCGTTTGAAGCGTCTGTTGGATCTAAACGCACCTGACATCATTGTTCGCAATGAAAAGCGTATGCTGCAAGAGTCAGTTGATGCATTGCTGGATAACGGCCGTCGCGGTCGTGCCATTACCGGTTCGAATAAGCGTCCGCTGAAATCTCTTGCCGATATGATCAAGGGTAAGCAAGGTCGTTTCCGTCAGAACTTGCTAGGTAAGCGCGTCGACTATTCAGGTCGTTCGGTTATCGTGGTTGGTCCTACTCTGCGTCTGCACCAGTGCGGTCTGCCTAAGAAAATGGCGCTTGAATTGTTCAAGCCGTTTATTTTCGGCAAGTTAGAGGCGCGTGGCCTGGCAACAACGATTAAAGCCGCTAAGAAAATGGTAGAGCGTGAGCCGCCAGAAGTATGGGATATCCTCGCTGAAGTTATTCGCGAGCATCCCGTTATGCTTAACCGTGCACCGACTCTTCACCGTTTAGGTATTCAGGCTTTTGAGCCAGTACTTATCGAAGGTAAGGCGATTCAGCTTCACCCTCTGGTATGTGCGGCCTACAACGCCGACTTTGACGGTGACCAAATGGCGGTACACGTACCGCTAACAATTGAGGCGCAGTTAGAAGCGCGCGCGCTGATGATGTCGACGAATAATATTCTGTCGCCAGCAAACGGCGAGCCGATCATTGTTCCCTCGCAGGACGTTGTACTGGGTTTGTACTGGATGACGCGTGAGCGCGTAAACGGTGCCGGCGAAGGCACCGCCTTTGCTAACCCTGAAGAAGTACATCGCGCCTATGTAGGCGGTCGTGCCCATTTGCAAGCGCGTATAAAGTGCCGCTTGGTTGAGGTTAGTCTTGGCGAGAATGGCGAGCGTACTGAAACACGTACCTTGATCGACACCACCGTTGGTCGCGTTTTGTTGTGGCGGATCGTTCCCGAGGGGCTACCCTTCGAAATGGTCAACCAAAACATGACTAAAAAGGCGATATCTCGTTTATTGAACGAGTGCTACCGTCAGGTTGGTTTGAAGGCGACCGTAATTCTGGGTGACCAGTTAATGTACACCGGTTTTGAGTATTCTACTCGCTCCGGTTCGTCTATCGGCGTTAACGATTTTGAAATCCCTGCTGCCAAGGCGCGTATTGTTTCTGCGGCTGACGCTGAAGTGGTTGAGATCGAAAAGCAGTACGCTTCCGGTCTGGTAACCCAGGGTGAGAAATACAACAAAGTTATCGATATTTGGTCCCGTGCAAACGACATGGTTTCCAAGGCGATGATGGAAGGTCTGTCGAAAGAGCCTGTTATAAACCGCAAGGGTGAGGAAGAGATGCAAGACTCTTTCAACTCGGTTTATATCTATGCAGATTCTGGCGCGCGGGGCTCGCCAGCGCAGATTCGTCAGCTTGCTGGTATGCGTGGTTTGATGGCCAAGCCAGATGGCTCGATCATCGAAACGCCAATCACGGCAAACTTCCGTGAAGGTCTGAGCGTACTTCAGTACTTCATCTCGACTCACGGTGCTCGTAAAGGTTTGGCCGATACCGCATTGAAGACAGCAAACTCGGGTTACTTGACCCGTCGTTTGGTTGATGTCGCCCAGGATTTGGTTATCACCGAAGACGATTGTGGCGCAGATCAAGGTCTGACCATGACACCGGTTATCGAAGGTGGTGACATCATCGAGACATTGGGTGACCGCGTGTTGGGTCGTATCGTAGTGCGCGACGTATTCCGTCCGGGCACAGACGATATCGCTGTTGAAGCGGGCGTTATGCTCGACGAGAAGCGCGTTGTTGAATTAGAAGAAATGGGTATTGATGAGATTGAAGTTCGCTCACCAATCACCTGTGAGACTCGCCATGGCGTGTGCTCGGCTTGTTATGGTCGTGACTTGGCACGTGGTCACTTGGTTAACCGGGGTGAGGCAGTTGGTGTTATCGCTGCACAGTCAATCGGTGAGCCGGGTACACAGCTTACGATGCGTACCTTCCACATCGGTGGTGCGGCTTCGCGGGCGACTGCAGTCGACAATATTCAAGTTAAACAAGATGGTAAGGCGCGCCTGCACAATCTGAAATGGGTAGAGCGTGAAGATGGTCAATTGGTAGCGGTAAGCCGCTCCGGTGAGTTGGCGATTACAGATCGCAGCGGCCGTGAGCGCGAGCGCTACAAGCTGCCATACGGTGCGTTAATTAAGGTTGCTGACCGCGCTGAAGTATCGGCAGGCGATATCGTCGCAACATGGGATCCGCATACCCACCCCATTATTACTGAAGTTGCTGGTATCGTTAAGATGTCGGGAATGGAAGAGGGTATTACCGTCAAGCGTCAAACTGACGAACTGACTGGCCTTAGCAGCATTTCTGTTATGGACCAAGGCGAGCGCCCAGCTGCCGGTAAAGATATGCGCCCAGCGGTAACTCTGGTTGACGCTAAAGGCGACGAGCTGTGCTTGGCGGGTACTAACGTTCCTGCTCACTACTTCCTGACTGAAAACGCGATCGTGTCCTTAGAAAATGGCGCGACAGTGAAAGTTGGTGACGTTGTTGCTCGTATTCCGCAAGAAAGCTCGAAGACCCGTGATATTACTGGTGGTCTGCCGCGTGTTGCTGACTTGTTCGAAGCGCGTAAGCCGAAAGAACCGGCTATCCTGGCTGAGATCTCTGGTACGGTAAGCTTTGGTAAAGAAACCAAGGGCAAGCGTCGTTTGATCATTACACCTGCAGATGGCAAGCCATTGGCAGATGGTTCTGATTACTACGAAGTGCTGATTCCGAAATGGCGTCTGCTAACCGTGTTTGAAGGTGAGCAAGTTGAGAAGGGTGAGATTGTTTCTGAAGGCCCGCTCAGCCCGCACGACATTTTGCGCCTGAAAGGTGTGGAAGAATTGGCGAAGTATATCGTCAATGAAATTCAGGACGTTTATCGTCTGCAGGGCGTAAAAATCAACGATAAGCACATCGAAGTTATCGTTCGTCAAATGCTCCGCAAGGTCAATATTCTGACCTCTGGTGATTCGTCGTTCATTAAAGGTGAGCAGGCTGAATACGTTCGTGTTGTTGAAGAGAATGAAGTTCTTCGCGGCACTGACAAAATTTCTGCCAGCTACGAGCGTGAATTATTGGGTATTACTAAGGCCTCTCTGGCAACGGAGTCGTTTATTTCGGCGGCATCGTTCCAGGAAACCACCCGCGTTCTTACCGAAGCGGCAGTTACCGGCAAACGCGATCATTTGCGCGGCTTGAAGGAAAACGTGGTTGTAGGTCGTCTTATTCCTGCGGGTACTGGTCTGGCTTATCACCGCGACCGCAAGATTAAGAAAGACGAAGCAATGAAAACCGTATCGGCGCAAGACGTTGAAGCGGCACTGTCAGAGGCACTTAGCGATAACAGCTGAGTAAATTTGACTACTTGACGGGAGTGGAGCGCATCTTTAGAATTCGCGCTCCACTTTTTTTATAAGCTATCGGCGGTATCGGTAGTCAGTTGGTTAGCACATTGGTGTGCTGGCTTTAGTATCTGGAGTTAATTAATGGCAACGATCAACCAGTTGGTTCGTCAGCCGAGAAAGCGTAAAGCGGCTAAAAGTGATGTTCCTGCATTGCAGGCATGTCCACAGCGTCGCGGCGTATGTACTCGTGTTTACACCACTACACCTAAGAAGCCGAACTCGGCATTGCGTAAAGTGTGTCGTGTACGTCTGACTAACGGCTTTGAAGTTTCATCTTACATCGGTGGTGAAGGCCACAACCTGCAAGAGCACAGTGTTGTGCTTATTCGCGGCGGTCGTGTTAAGGATTTACCGGGTGTGCGTTACCACACTGTTCGCGGTAGCCTCGATACATCAGGTGTGAACAATCGTAAGCAAGCCCGTTCTAAATACGGTACCAAGCGTCCTAAGTCGTAATTCGACTTTAACGTTTTAAATTAATAGACCTTAAGTAAGGCCAAACCATCGTCTATTCGCTGAAAGGCGACCCGGTGTTTGGATTTACCTGAAGACATAGGAATAGAGTTATGCCAAGAAGACGCGTCGCCGCCAAGCGGGAAATACTGCCGGATCCAAAATTCGGTAATCTGACCCTCGCCAAGTTCATGAACCACGTTATGGTAAGTGGTAAAAAATCAGTCGCAGAGACCATCGTATATGGTGCTTTGGACCTGGTTAAAGAGCGCTTGAATACTGATCCACTAGAAGCCTTCGATACCGCCCTAGAAAATATCGCACCAATGGTTGAGGTTAAATCTCGCCGAGTTGGTGGTGCAACTTACCAGGTTCCAGTTGAAGTTCGCCCGAGTCGCCGTACTGCGCTAGCAATGCGTTGGTTGGTTGACTATTCACGTGGCCGTGGTGAGAAGTCTATGCGCCAGCGTCTGGCTGGTGAAATCATCGATGCATCACAGGGCAAAGGCTCTGCGGTTAAAAAGCGTGAAGACGTGCATCGTATGGCTGAAGCGAACAAAGCGTTCTCTCATTACCGCTTCTAAGCGGCGCTATTTACTAGGTTCAGGGGAGTATTGTGGCGCGTAAAACACCAATTTCCAGATATCGCAACATCGGTATTTGTGCCCACGTAGACGCGGGCAAAACAACAACTACCGAGCGCGTGCTGTTTTACACTGGTCTGTCTCACAAGATAGGCGAAGTGCATGACGGTGCGGCGACAATGGATTGGATGGCGCAGGAGCAGGAGCGTGGTATTACTATCACTTCTGCGGCCACTACCTGTTTCTGGGCTGGTATGCAGCAGCAGTTTGAACAGCACCGTATTAATATCATCGACACCCCGGGGCACGTTGACTTCACTATCGAAGTTGAGCGTTCTCTGCGGGTGCTTGATGGTGCGGTTGTTGTGCTATGCGGTTCTTCGGGTGTGCAGCCGCAGACCGAAACCGTTTGGCGTCAGGCAAATAAGTATGAAGTTCCACGCATGGTATTCGTCAATAAGATGGATCGCGCTGGGGCAAATTTTGAGCGTGTAATTGCGCAGCTGCGCACGCGTTTGGGTGCGAATGCAGTGCCAATGCAGATGACGATTGGTAGCGAGGAAGAATTTCGCGGCGTCGTTGACCTTCTCAAAATGAAAGCCATTATCTGGAATGAAGAAGATCAGGGGATGACCTTCGAGTACGAAGAGATACCGGCTGATATGCTCGACGCGTGCGAGAAAATGCGCGAGTACATGATCGAGGCTGCGGCCGAATCCAGTGATGAACTGATGGAAAAGTACCTCGAAGGCGAAGTCCTGAGCGAGGAAGAAATTAAGTCGGGGATCCGCAAGCGTACATTGGCGAATGAAATCATTCCGGTGTTCGGTGGTTCTGCGTTTAAGAATAAGGGTGTTCAGGCTGTACTGGACGCTGTTATTGAATATATGCCGTCGCCTACCGAAGTTAAGGCGATTGAAGGCACTCTCGATGATAAAGACGCGACGGTTGCTACGCGTGAAGCGAACGATGATGCGCCGTTTGCGGCGTTGGCTTTTAAAATTGCCACTGACCCTTTCGTAGGAACCTTAACCTTTTTCCGCGTTTACTCCGGTAAGTTGGAAAGTGGTACTGCGGTAGTGAACTCCGTTAAGGGTAAGAAAGAGCGTGTTGGTCGTATGGTGCAAATGCATGCCAACGATCGTCAAGAGATCAAAGAAGTGCTCGCTGGTGATATTGCTGCGGCAATTGGATTGAAGGATGTTACGACGGGCGACACCCTGTGCGACCCGAATAACGTTATTATTTTAGAGCGCATGGAGTTCCCTGAGCCCGTTATCTCGGTGGCGGTTGAGCCCAGAACCAAGGCGGATCAGGAAAAGATGGGTATCGCTCTTGGTAAGTTGGCTCAAGAGGATCCTTCTTTCCGTGTGAAGACCGATGAAGAAACCGGTCAGTGCATTATCTCTGGGATGGGTGAGCTTCATCTCGATATCCTCGTCGATAGAATGCGTCGAGAATTTAATGTTGAAGCCAATATTGGTAAGCCGCAGGTTGCTTACCGCGAGGCGATTCGCAACACCTGCGAAATAGAAGGTAAGTTTGTTCGTCAGTCCGGTGGTCGCGGCCAGTTTGGTCACGTTTGGATTCGGTTTGAGCCGGGCGAAGACGCGAACGCCGAAGGTCTCGAGTTTGTTAGTGAGATCGTGGGTGGTGTTGTCCCCAAAGAATATATTCCGGCGATCGAAAAAGGTATCGCCGAGCAAATGCAAAATGGTGTCCTTGCCGGCTACCCTTTGCTTGGCTTAAAGGCGACGGCTTACGATGGTTCTTACCATGACGTCGACTCTAACGAGATGGCGTTTAAAATAGCGGCGTCTATGGCAACCAAAAAGCTCGCGCAACTCGGCGGTGCAGTGTTGCTTGAGCCAATTATGAAAGTCGAGATTGTCACGCCTGAAGAAAATATGGGTGATGTGGTCGGCGATTTGAACCGTCGTCGCGGCATAATTCTTGGTATGGATGAGAGTGTGTCGGGCAAGGTAATTGATGCAGAAGTACCGCTGGCAGAGATGTTCGGTTATGCAACCGATCTGCGCAGTGCAACCCAAGGTCGTGCGACTTTTACGATGGAATTTGAAAAATATTTCGAAGCGCCACGTAATGTTGCCGAAGAAATCATGGCTAAGAATAGAGCTTAAATTTAAACAACCTTTATGCGAGGAATAAACCGTGGCTAAGGAAAAGTTCGAACGTAATAAGCCCCATTTAAACGTGGGCACCATTGGTCACGTTGACCATGGTAAAACAACGCTGACAGCAGCACTGACGCGCGTATGTGCGGAAGTGTACGGCGGTAAAGCGGTCGCGTTTGATGGTATCGATAACGCACCGGAAGAGCGTGAGCGCGGTATTACTATTGCGACTTCGCACGTTGAGTATGATTCATCAACTCGCCACTACGCTCACGTCGACTGCCCAGGTCACGCTGACTACGTTAAGAATATGATTACTGGTGCTGCTCAGATGGACGGCGCTATTTTGGTATGTGGCGCGACTGATGGCCCAATGCCACAGACTCGTGAGCACATCCTGCTGTCACGTCAGGTTGGTGTACCTTACATCGTTGTGTTCCTGAATAAAGCAGACCTGCTGGCTGAAGATTGCGGCGGTGTAGGCAGCGAAGAATACAATGAAATGCTTGAATTGGTAGAAATGGAGCTGCGCGAGCTGCTCGATATGTACGAATTCCCAGGCGACGACACGCCAATCATTGCTGGTTCTGCTTTGATGGCATTGAACGGTCAAGATGACAACGAGTTGGGAACAACCGCTGTTGCAAAATTGATCGAAGCGTTGGATACCTACATTCCACAGCCTGAGCGTGCGGTTGATCTGCCGTTCCTGATGCCAATCGAAGACGTGTTCTCGATCTCTGGTCGCGGTACTGTGGTAACTGGCCGTATCGAGCGCGGCATTCTGCGTACTGGCGACGAAATCTCGATCGTTGGTATTCACGACACAACGAAAACCACCTGTACTGGTGTTGAGATGTTCCGCAAGCTGCTTGACGAAGGTCGCGCTGGTGAGAACGTTGGTGTGTTGTTGCGTGGTACTAAGCGTGATGACGTAGAGCGTGGTCAAGTATTGGCTAAGCCTGGCTCAATCACTCCACACACTCGCTTTGAAGCAGAAGTGTACGTGTTGTCAAAAGAAGAGGGTGGTCGTCACACGCCATTCTTTAAAGGCTACCGTCCACAGTTCTACTTCCGTACCACAGACGTAACAGGTGCTTGTGAGCTACCTGAAGGTACTGAAATGGTAATGCCTGGCGACAACGTGAAAATGGACGTAACGTTGATTGCGCCAATCGCGATGGAAGAAGGTCTACGTTTTGCAATTCGTGAAGGTGGCCGTACTGTTGGCGCCGGCGTTGTTGCTAAAATCGTAGAATAAACCTTTACGCTTTAAGCGTAATTAGGTTTGTGAGGGGGAGGCTTTTGCCTCCCTTTCTTAGTTAGAAAATGCCTTTTTGGCATTTGGTAGTAGTTGCGGTTTGCGTAGTGAAATATTCTAGATATTTGGTTGACAACGTCTTGGGATATCATTAACATTCCGCTTCCTTTTTTCGGGTTACTTCACGCGGATTCGTCGCGCTGAGCTCGGATAAATTTGGGATGGGAGTTTGGTCAGGTGCAAAATCAACGGATTCGAATTCGTTTAAAGGCTTTTGATCACCGTCTCATCGATGCGTCTACGCAAGAGATAGTAGACACTGCAAAGCGTACCGGCGCGCAGGTTAGGGGTCCAATACCTCTTCCTACTCGCAAAGAGCGTTTCACAGTACTTGTCTCTCCGCATGTAAACAAGGATGCGCGTGATCAATATGAGATCCGCACCCATAAGCGCATGCTGGACATCGTAGAGCCTACAGAAAAAACTGTAGATGCATTGATGAAGTTAGATTTGGCGGCTGGTGTAGAAGTTCAAATTAGTCTCGGCTAATTAAAACATGTAAATACTGAATTTTTTCAGACCCGCTCGGGGGCTGGCCCTGGGTTGTGTAACGCGCTTAATCGCGCGGCCATAGAGGGTGTTAGCCCCGTACACTGAGAGGTTGGAGCAATGACTATTGGTTTGGTCGGTCGTAAAAGCGGCATGACGCGCGTTTTTACAGAAGACGGCATATCTATTCCAGTAACGGTGATTGAGGTTAATCCTAATCGCGTTACTCGTGTCAAGGCAGATGATGTCGATGGCTATCGTGCAGTCCAGGTTACTACTGGCGCTCGCAAGGCATCACGTATATCTAAAGCAGAAGCGGGTCACTTTGCCAAAGCAGGTGTTGAGGCTGGTCGTGGTCTGTGGGAATTTCGTCTGGAGCAAGGTGAAGAGAGCCCCGAAATCGGTGCTGAGCTAACTGTTGCTGCTTTCGAGGCTGGTCAAAAAGTTGACGTGACTGGGCAGTCTAAAGGTAAGGGGTTCCAAGGCGGTATCAAGCGTTGGAACTTCCATATGCAAGACGCTACTCACGGTAACTCATTGTCTCACCGTGTACTTGGTTCTATCGGTCAGTGTCAAACGCCAGGTCGCGTTTGGAAGGGCAAAAAGATGGCCGGTCACATGGGTGCTGCGCAAGTGACAGTTCAGACTCTTGAAGTTGTTCGAGTGGACGCTGAGCGTAACCTGATTTTAATCAAGGGCGCTATTCCAGGTGCTCCAGGTGGTGACGTGTTTGTGCGTCCTGCCGTGAAAGCTAAAAAATCCTAGGGGGCGATGCAGTGGAATTAAGTATTGCGAAACCCGGTAACGGGGCTGCAGCGGGAACTGTTCAGGTATCTGACGTTACCTTTGCTCGTGAGTTTAACGAAGATCTAGTGCACCAAGTAGTCGTAGCCTATATGGCTGGTGCGCGCCAAGGTACTCGTGCTCAAAAAACACGCTCTGACGTTAGCGGTGGCGGTAAGAAGCCTTGGCGTCAAAAGGGCACTGGTCGTGCTCGTGCTGGTACTATCCGTTCGCCAATTTGGCGTGGGGGTGGTGTTACGTTCGCGGCGAGACCACAGGATCACAGCCAGAAAGTTAACCGCAAAATGTATCGTGCTGCTATCTGCACGATCCTGTCTGAGCTGGCTCGTCAAGAGCGCTTGGTTGTGGTTGAAGAATTTACTTTGAATGAGCCTAAAACCAAGCTGCTGGTCAAGTCGCTAGGTGAGTACGGACTTAAAGGCGCTCTGGTAGTGACCGAAGAAGTAAATGGTAATTTGTATTTAGCGGCACGCAATCTACACGATGTCGACGTTCGCGATGTAAGCGGCGTAGATCCCGTTAGCCTAATTGGCTACGAGAAAGTGGTTGTCACTGTGGCTGCATTGAAAAAGTTTGAGGAGCTGTTGGGATGAATACAGAGCGCATCTATAAGGTACTGCTCGGCCCGCACGTTTCTGAAAAAAGTGCAGCCAGTGCTGAGCTGAGTAACCAAGCGGTATTTAAAGTACTGCCTAGTGCCAGCAAGCTTGAAATCAAAAAGGCGGTTGAAAAGCTTTTTAAAGTTGATGTGTTGGCAGTTCGCACCGTAAACGTTAAAGGCAAAGTAAAGCGCAACCGTTTTGGTTTGAGCAAAAAATCAAACTGGAAAAAGGCGTATGTTAGCCTTGCGCAGGGTCAAGATATCGACTTTGCGGTCGCTGAATAAGTCTGGAGTTTAGTCAAATGGCAATTGTTAAAAGTAAACCGACTTCTCCCGGCCGTCGCTTTGTCGTCAGGGTTGTAAATCCTGATTTGCACAAAGGTGCACCGCACAAGCCTCTGCTTGAGAGTCAATCGCGCAATGGCGGTCGTAATAACAACGGCCGTATCACTACCCGTCACGTTGGTGGTGGTCATAAGCAACATTATCGTTTAATCGATTTTAAACGTAATAAAGATGGTATTCCTGCGCGTGTTGAGCGTTTGGAATACGATCCAAATCGCACCGCGTTTATCGCTTTGGTGATGTATGCGGACGGTGAGCGTCGCTATGTAATTGCGCCTAAGGGCGTGTCTGCAGGTGACGAAATTGTTTCCGGTGAGTCATCACCTATTAAGCCGGGCAATACACTGCCTATTCGCAATATTCCAGTGGGTAGCACTATTCACTGTGTTGAAATGAAGCCTGGTAAAGGCGCGCAGTTGGCGCGTAGTGCCGGTACTTCTGCTCAGCTAGTTGCGCGTGAAGGCCAGTACGCAACCATTCGTTTGCGTAGCGGTGAAACGCGTAAAGTATTGTCCGAGTGCAGAGCAACATTGGGTGAAGTGTCCAACAGTGAGCACAGCTTGCGTAAGTTGGGTAAAGCGGGTGCATCGCGCTGGCGCGGTGTTCGTCCAACCGTTCGCGGTGTGGCGATGAACCCGGTAGATCACCCACATGGTGGTGGTGAAGGTCGTACTTCTGGTGGTCGTCATCCTGTATCTCCTTGGGGTGTTCCGACTAAAGGGTATAAGACCCGTAAAAATAAGCGTACAGACAAACTAATTGTTCGCCGTCGCGGCAAGTAAGCCGTTTAAACGACAATTAGCGTAAAGAGGATAAGCTTGTGCCACGTTCATTAAAGAAAGGTCCGTTTGTCGATCTTCATTTGTTGAAGAAGGTTGAAGTAGCGGTAGAAAAAAACGATCGTCGCCCCATTAAAACGTGGTCGCGTCGCTCCATGATTCTGCCTGAAATGGTAGCTCTGACAATCGCTGTGCATAACGGGCGTCAACATGTTCCAGTACTGGTTACTGAGGATATGGTAGGGCACAAATTGGGTGAATTTGCCGCGACTAGGACCTACAAGGGTCACGTGGCCGATAAAAAGGCCAAGCGTTAAGCTTGGGCCGGGAGAGGCTTTTAAGATGGAAGTAGCGGCACGTTTAAAAGGCGCAAGAATTTCTGCCCAGAAGGCTCGTTTGGTTGCTGACCAAATTCGCGGTAAGGGCGTAGAGGAATCGCTGGATCTGTTGACGTTCAGCTCTAAGAAAGCGGCGAGCATTATTAAGAAAGTGCTTAACTCCGCAATCGCCAACGCTGAGCACAACGAAGGCGCTGATGTTGATGAGTTAAAGGTTTCTACGATCTTCGTAGATGAGGGCTCTACTATGAAGCGTCTTCGTCCACGGGCAAAGGGTCGCGCGGATCGTATTCTGAAGAGATCTTGTCATATCACGATTAAAGTAGCTGACAGCGAAGGCTAGGTAGGAGAGACCACATGGGTCAGAAAGTACACCCGACCGGCATCCGGCTGGGAATCGTTAAAGAACACAATTCCGTTTGGTACGCTAGCGGTAAGAACTACGCGGCGAACTTGGTAACGGACCTAGAGGTTCGCGAGCTTCTCGAGAAGAAGCTTGCGAGTGCATCGGTTAGCCGAATTGTTATTGAGCGTCCGGCGCAAACCGCACGCATTACGATTCACACCGCCCGTCCTGGTATCGTTATCGGTAAAAAGGGCGAGGATGTCGACAAGCTGCGTAAGGAGCTGTCTGTCAAAATGGGTGTGCCGGTTCATATCAACATCGAAGAAATCCGCAAGCCGGATCTTGAAGCGAAGTTGGTAGCCATGAACGTCGCTCAGCAGTTAGAGCGCCGCGTTATGTTCCGTCGTGCGATGAAGCGTGTTGTTCAAAACGCAATTCGTCAGGGCGCGGAAGGAATAAAAGTACAGGTAAGTGGTCGTGTCGGCGGAGCTGAAATAGCTCGTACCGAGTGGTATCGCGAAGGGCGTGTGCCATTGCACACACTGCGCGCCGATATCGATTATGCGACGCACGAAGCAGCTACGACTTACGGCATCATTGGTGTCAAGGTCTGGATCTTCAAGGGTGAAATCTTGGGAACCAGAAAAGAAGCGGTCGAAGCTAAGGCTAAGAAAGGTTCAGAGTAAGGGTTACGCAAATGTTACAGCCGAAGCGCACAAAGTTTCGCAAGCAACACAAAGGTCGCAACCGTGGTCTGGCAGAGCGCGGTAGCCGGGTCAGCTTTGGTGATTTCGGCCTGAAGGCAGTTGGTCGCGGACGTATTACAGCTCGTCAGATTGAAGCGGCACGTCGTGCAATGACGCGTCACATCAAGCGGGGCGGAAAAATTTGGATTCGTGTCTTCCCAGACAAGCCAATTACCGAAAAACCCTTAGAAGTTCGTCAGGGTAAAGGTAAGGGTAATGTTGAGTACTGGGTTGCTCAGATTCAGCCTGGTAAGGTCTTGTACGAAGTAGAGGGCGTTACTGAAGAACTGGCGCGTGAAGCATTCGCCTTAGCGGCGGCAAAGATTCCTGTGCCGACTGCGTTTGTTAAACGGGTGGTGATGTGATGAATGCTTTAGAACTACGCGAAAAGTCAGTTGAAGATCTGAATGCCCAACTGTTGCAGTTGCTTGAATCACAATTCAAGTTGCGTATGCAAAAGAGTACCGGCCAGTTAGCGCAGACGCATTTGCTAAAGCAAACCCGTCAGGAAATTGCACGCGTTAAAACTGTGCTCCAGGAAAAGGCAGGTAACTAAGATGTCAGAAGTAGCTAAAAGTGCTCGTACAGCGACCGGAAAAGTGGTTAGCGACAAGATGGATAAGACCATCACTGTTCTGATCGAGCGTCGGGTTAAGCACCCGATTTACGGTAAGTACATTACGCGCTCATCGAAAGTTCACGCTCATGATGAAAAAAATGAGTGCAAAATTGGTGATGTAGTGACAGTTTGCGAAACACGTCCAGTATCTAAGTTGAAGACTTGGGCATTGGTTAGTGTAGATGTAACGGCTACCCAGGTTTAATTTCACCGGCGGCCATTGTGCAATCGCTTGATGCACAGTTGACTGGTTTGGAGTAAGAAATGATTCAAACAGAAAGCTATTTGGAAGTTGCAGATAACAGTGGCGCACGTCGCGTTATGTGCATCAAAGTGCTTGGCGGCTCACATCGTCGCTATGCACGAGTCGGTGATCTGATCAAAGTCACAGTCAAAGAGGCTATACCTCGCGGCAAAGTGAAAAAAGGTCAGGTAATGACAGCTGTTGTAGTTCGTACTAAGAAAGGCGTTCGTCGCGGTGACGGTTCGCTGATCAAGTTTGACGATAACGCTGCAGTGTTGCTAAACAATAACCACGCTCCTATTGGCACTCGTATATTTGGGCCAGTAACGCGTGAATTGCGTGGCGAGAAGTTCATGAAGATTATCTCTTTGGCACCGGAAGTACTTTAAGTTACCGGGTGTAGAGAGAAGGCTGAGGTCAGGTTATGCGTAAGATTAAGCGTGAAGACGAAATTATCGTCTTAACCGGTAAAGACAAAGGCAAGCGCGGCGTTGTTCAGAAGGTAATGGACAACAATAAGCTGCTAGTGTCTGGCATTAATATGATTAAGAAACACCAGCGTCCAAACCCGCAGTTGGGTGTAGCTGGCGGTATCGTCGAGAAAGAAGCGCCGATCCAGGTTTCTAATGTAGCGATTTATAATCCGACTTCTAAAAAAGCGGATCGCGTGGGCTTTAAAGTGGCCGAAGATGGCAGTAAGACCCGTATCTTTAAATCCAGCGGCGAAGCGGTTGACGCGTAGGGGTTAGTGGAAAATGGCACGATTAGGTGAACTATACCAAAACGAGTTACGGGCTAAGCTGATAGAAGAGCTGTCTTTAGCTAACCCTATGGAAGTTCCGCGCATCACTAAAATCACCTTGAACATGGGTGTGGGTGAAGCGGCTGGTGATAAAAAAGTTCTTGAAGCAGCGCTATCTGATTTGCAGAAAATCGCAGGTCAAAAGCCAGTAGTTACGAAGGCGCGCAAATCAATCGCGGGCTTTAAGATTCGTGACGGTTGGCCGATTGGTTGCAAGGTGACCCTGCGTGGCGCCCATATGTACGAATTTTTGGATCGTTTAGTTAGCATTGCGATTCCACGTGTTCGCGATTTCCGCGGCATAAGCCCGAAATCATTTGACGGCCGTGGTAACTTTGCAATGGGTGTGACTGAGCAGATCATATTTCCAGAAATTGATTACGATAAAGTTGATACACTGCGCGGTCTGGATATCACCATAACCACAACCGCTCGTAACGACGATGAAGGTCGCGCGCTGTTAAAAGCGTTTAACTTTCCGTTCAAAGGTTAAGGGGTAGGGGATATGGCAAAGCAGTCAATGAAAGCGCGTGAATTAAAACGCACTCTAACTGTTGAAAAATTCGCTGCAAAGCGCGCTGAGCTGAAGGCAATTATTGTCAGCGTAACCGCTAGCGACGAAGAAAAGTGGGATGCACAGGTTAAACTGCAAAAGTTGCCACGCGACGCGAGTCCATCTCGCCAGCGTCGTCGCTGCCAGATTACTGGTCGTCCACACGGTGTTTACCGCAAGTTTGGTCTTTGCCGTAACCAGCTCCGTCAAGCCGCAATGCGCGGTGATGTCCCCGGCTTAGTTAAGGCTAGCTGGTAATCTGAGAATTTTGCTGTCGCTGGCATTTGCCGCGGCGTTTAACGGGAGCAAAACATGAGCATGCAAGACCCTTTAGCGGATATGCTAACACGCATCCGCAACGCTCAGATGGCAGGTAAAACTGCTGTCACCATGCCGTCATCTAAATTGAAAGTATCTGTAGCTAAGGTGCTTGAAGATGAAGGTTATGTCGCCAGTTCACGGGTTGAAGAACAGGGTGGCAAGGCGGAACTGACGGTAGAATTAAAATACCATCAGGGCAAGCCGGTTATCGCAGAAATCAGTCGCGTTAGTCGCCCTGGTCTCCGCGCTTACGCAGGTAAAGATGAATTGCCATCAGTACGTGCAGGGCTGGGTATCGCTATTGTGTCAACCAGTCATGGTGTAATGACTGATCGTGCAGCACGAGCTGCCGGTGTTGGCGGCGAAGTGCTTTGCACTGTTTTCTAACCCGACAGTTTAAAGAGTTCTTAACATGTCAAGAGTAGCGAAAAGTCCAGTGACTATCCCTTCAGGGGTTGAGGTCAAACTCGACGCCAGCAATATCTCTATAAAGGGCAAGAAAGGCACGTTAGTTATGCCTTTGCACAAGTCTGTAGAGATTAAGCAGGAAGACGGGTCTTTAGTATTTTCAGCGCGTGAAGGCGCGAAAGATGGTTGGGCAATGGCGGGTACTACTCGTTCACTGACTAACAATATGGTTGTCGGTGTTAGTGAAGGTTTCCAGCGTAAGCTAATCCTTCAAGGTGTCGGTTACCGTGCCAAAGCAAATGGTAATTCTGTAAATTTGGTGCTGGGTTTTTCGCACCCAATTGACTACGCATTACCAGAAGGCGTTACTGTCGATACACCAACACAGACTGAAATTGTGTTGAGTGGCACCGACAAGCAGGTTTTAGGTAAGGTAGCGGCCGAAATCCGCGCGTTCCGTCCACCAGAGCCGTATAAAGGTAAGGGTGTTCGTTACGCGGAAGAAAACGTCCGTCGTAAAGAAGCGAAGAAAAAGTAAAGGCAAGGTTATGAGCGATAAGAAAGTTTCAAGATTACGTCGTGCCCGCCGTGCTCGCTTTAAAATGCGTGAGCTACGCGCCGTACGTTTAAGCATTCACCGCACACCACGCCACATGTATGCACAGCTTATCGCAGCATCAGGTGACGTAGTGTTGGCGAGTGCATCTACACTAGATAAAGATTTGCGCGCTGGTGCGACCGGTAATGTCGCTGCAGCCGCTAGTGTGGGCAAGTTGATCGCTGACCGTGCGAAAGCCGCAGGCGTGACAAAGGTCGCTTTTGACCGCAGTGGATTTAAATTCCACGGCCGTGTCAAAGCGCTGGCAGATGCTGCCCGTGAAGGTGGTTTGGAATTCTAAGGTTTTAGGCGATGGCGTATAACGATCAGAAAGACAAAGCAAACACTGAAGGCCTGCAAGAGAAGCTTGTTCAGGTAAACCGTGTTGCCAAAGTGGTCAAAGGTGGCCGCATTTTCAGCTTCACTGCTCTTACAGTAGTGGGTGATGGTAGCGGTAAAGTTGGCTTCGGTCGCGGTAAAGCACGTGAAGTGCCTGTCGCTATCCAGAAGGCAATGGAAGCAGCTCGCCGCAATATGGTTCAAGTAGATATTAAAGGTGACACCATTCAGTACGCCGTAAAAGGTCGTCATGGTGCATCTAAGGTCTACATGCAGCCGGCATCTGAAGGTACTGGTGTTATTGCCGGTGGTGCGATGCGCTCGGTGCTAGAAATTGCTGGTATTCATAACGTATTAGCTAAGTGCTACGGTTCTACAAACCCGGTAAACGTGGTTCGTGCAACTATTAAGGCACTGGAAAGTGTTTCTTCTCCAGAAGAAGTCGCAACAAAGCGCGGCAAAACTGTAGAAGAGATCTTGGGCTAAGACAAAGGCAGGATTTGCTATGAACAAGATTAAAGTCACATTAGTTCGTTCTGTTGCGGGACGACTGAAGTCGCACAAGGCCTGTGTTGCCGGTCTTGGCTTGCGTCGTATTCGCCACACTGTGGAAGTAGAAGATACTCCATCAGTGCGCGGTATGATCAATAAGGTCAACTATTTAGTACGTGTTGAGGGATAAGTGATGAGCGATATGCGTTTAAATACGCTGAGCCCGGCACCCGGTCGAGTCAAAGAAGGCAAACGGGTAGGTCGTGGTATCGGTAGTGGCTTGGGTAAAACCGCAGGTCGTGGTCACAAAGGTCTGAAGTCTCGTTCAGGTGGCAGCGTGCGTCCAGGTTTCGAAGGCGGTCAGATGCCTTTGCAGAAGCGTTTGCCAAAATACGGTTTCACTTCACGCTTGTCTCGCGTTACTGCGCAAATCCGTACGTCGGAATTGATGGCAGTTGCTGATGACGTGATTGATCTGGATGCGTTGAAGCGTGCTGATTTAATTAACAGCAACATCGAGCGTGCAAAGATCTTTTTGTCTGGTGATCTGAATAAAGCTGTTACTGTTAAAGGTTTGGCGGTAACTAAAGGCGCTCGCGAAGCAATAGAAAAAGCGGGCGGCAAAGTCGAGGAATAAGGCGAACTAAATGGCGAAGCCCAATCCACTGTCAGCTGGTAATAAATCCGGAATGGGCGAGCTTATGGCTCGCCTCCGTTTTTTACTACTAGCGATAATTGTTTATCGTATCGGTACTCACATACCGGTGCCAGGTATTAATCCGGATCAGCTCGCCGCGTTGTTCAATCAAAATCAGGGTACCGTCCTTGGTTTGTTTAATATGTTCTCGGGCGGTGCCTTAGAGCGCATGAGCATATTGGCTCTGGGCATCATGCCGTACATTTCTGCATCGATCATTATGCAGTTAATGTCGGCGGTGAGTCCTCAGCTAGAGGCCTTAAAGAAGGAAGGTGAGGCTGGGCGTCGTCAGATTAGCCAGTACACACGTTACTTAACGGTAGTGCTTGCACTCTTGCAGGGAACGGGAATGACTGTAGGTTTGGCCAATCAGGGTCTAGCTTACAGCGCAGATTTTACTTTTTACTTTGTTTCGGTTGTGTCATTGGTTACCGGGGCCATCTTTATGATGTGGCTTGGTGAGCAGTTAACTGAACGAGGTGTGGGTAACGGCATATCGATGCTGATATTCGCGGGTATTGTTGCAGGTTTGCCATCGGCGGTCGGGCAGTCTTTAGAGCAGGCACGTCAGGGCGAGCTGAATATATTGGTTTTGCTGGCGATACTGGTTCTAGCGATTGCGGTTGTTTATTTGGTTGTCTTTATTGAGCGTGGTCAACGGCGTATTACAGTAAATTACGCTAAACAGCAGCGCGGCAATAAGATGTACCAAGCGCAGTCTAGCCACTTGCCAATGAAAGTGAATATGGCGGGTGTTATACCGGCAATCTTTGCGAGTTCTATTTTGTTATTCCCCGCGTCTATTGCGCAGTGGGTAGGGCAAAGTGGAGAGGGCATGGAGTGGTTGCAGGATGTTGCTCTGGCAATTGGGCCGGGACAACCATTAAACATTTTGTTGTTCACAGCATTAATTGTTTTCTTCTGTTTCTTCTATACGGCGTTGATGTTCAACCCGGATGAAGTGGCAGACAACCTGAAGCGTTCAGGTGCGTTTTTACCTGGGATTCGTCCCGGTAAGCAAACTGCGAATTATATAGACGGCGTGTTAACCCGGTTAACCATGTTTGGCTCCTTGTATATTGCCGGCGTGTGTTTGTTACCGCAGTTTTTGGTCGTGATGTGGAATGTACCGTTTTATCTCGGTGGTACCTCATTGTTGATCGTAGTGGTGGTGGTGATGGATTTTATGGCACAGGTACAATCTCACCTGATGTCCCAGCAGTACGACTCGGTCTTGAAAAAGGCAAATTTGAAAAATTACGGCGGTGGTGCGCGCTAACGCTCACTAACCTGATGGCTTGTTTGGAGTATCACAATGAAAGTACGTGCATCGGTAAAGGCAATTTGCCGCAACTGTAAAATTGTTCGTCGTAAGGGTGTGGTTCGGGTTATTTGTAGCGTTGAACCACGTCACAAGCAGCGGCAGGGCTAAGCAATTCGGTATCGGGGTTGCTTTGCTTCCTCGGTGCGGGTAGACTACTGCGCCTTTCGTGCAGCGGTTGTCCGCTTTCCGGTCATTGCTAGGCGTTAAAAGAATTGGGCTTAATTGGAGTAACCTGAATGGCTCGTATTGCAGGTGTCAACATACCAGATAACAAGCATGCTGTTATTTCGTTGACCTATATATATGGCATTGGCCGTACAAGTGCTAAAGCACTGTGCGCTAAAACAACTATTGCTGAAGACGCGAAAATCAGTTCTTTGTCTGAAGAGCAGCTTGATGCGCTTCGTGGCGAAATCGCGAAAATGTCTGTAGAAGGCGACTTACGTCGTGTTGTTTCTATGAACATTAAGCGTTTACTGGATTTGGGCTGCTACCGCGGTCTGCGTCATCGTAAAGGTCTGCCGCTTCGCGGTCAGCGTACTAAGACCAACGCGCGTACGCGCAAAGGTCCACGTAAGCCGATTCGTAAGTAATTTAAAGGCAGTAATCCTTTAGTGTAGCTACACCACTTGTGTAGTGTTGATATTAGAGATGGATATAGAACATGGCCAAACCAGGCAAACAAGCTCCACGTAAGAAGGTCAAAAAGACCGTCGTGGACGGTGTTGCGCATATACATGCGTCATTTAACAACACCATTATCACTATTACTGATCGTCAAGGTAACGCGCTGAGCTGGGCAACAGCAGGTGGAAGCGGTTTCCGTGGCTCACGTAAAAGTACCCCTTTCGCTGCACAGGTTGCTGCAGAGCGTGCTGGTAATGCTGCGAAAGATTACGGTTTGAAAAATCTAGATGTTGAAGTTAAGGGCCCAGGACCAGGACGCGAGTCTGCAGTGCGCGCCTTGAATAACTGTGGCTACAAGATTACAAACATCACTGACGTGACGCCGATACCGCACAATGGTTGCCGTCCTCCCAAGAAACGTCGCGTTTAATTAACAGTTGAGGAATACAGAAAATGGCTAGATATTTAGGCCCAAGCTGTAAATTATCCAGACGGGAAGGTACCGACCTGTTCCTGAAGAGTGGTGTTCGTCCTCTGGATTCTAAGTGTAAAGCAGAAACCGCACCTGGTATGCACGGTGCGCGTCGTGGTCGTCTTTCTGACTACGGTGTTCAGTTACGTGAAAAGCAAAAAGTTCGTCGTATGTACGGCGTACTAGAAAAGCAATTCCGCGCTTACTATACAAAAGCTGCTCGCCGTAAGGGCGCGACAGGTGAGAACCTGCTTCAGCTTTTAGAAAGCCGTCTAGACAACGTAGTTTACCGTATTGGTTTTGGCTCTACTCGTGCTGAAGCGCGCCAGTTGGTGTCACATAAATCAGTATTGGTAAATGGCAAGACTGTAAACGTACCGTCTTACCAAGTACAAGCTGGTGATGTTGTAAGTGTTCGTGAGAAAGCGAAAGCGCAACTGCGTATTCAGTCTGCAATCACTTTAGCTGCTCAGCGCGGTGACTGTGCCTGGATTGACGTAAATGCGACCAAGATGGAAGGCGTTTTCAAAAGCGTTCCAGATCGTAGCGACTTGTCTTCAGAAATCAACGAACAGCTTATCGTTGAGCTTTACTCGAAGTAAGTTAAACTCCGGACAAATCACTACAGGTGACCTATGCAAAGTGCTGTCAATGAATTTCTAACTCCACGTGTTATCCAGGTTGAAGAGCTTGGTCAGACGCGTGCGAAGGTGACCCTTGAGCCACTAGAGCGTGGATTTGGTCACACCTTGGGTAATGCTTTGCGCCGTATTTTGCTTTCTTCTATGCCGGGTTGTGCGGTAACTGAAGTTGAGATTGACGGTGTTCTGCATGAGTACAGTGCAATGGAAGGTGTACAGGAGGATGTCATTGAGATCCTGCTTAACCTGAAAGAAGTTGCTGTCATTATGCACGGTAAAGATCAAGCTACCTTGGTTCTTAATAAAAAGGGTCCAGGGGTAGTTACTGCTGGCGATATTCAAACTGACCATGAAATTGAAATCGTCAACACCGACCACGTTATTGCTAACTTGAACGATGACGGCGAAATTAACATGCGCCTTACCATCGCTCGCGGTCGCGGGTATGTACCTGCTGATTCACGCGATAACGCCGACGAAGAGACGCGCTCAATTGGCCGTCTGCAGTTGGATGCAAGTTACAGCCCGATTAGCCGCGTAAGCTATGTGGTAGAAAGCGCGCGTGTTGAGCAGCGTACTGACCTCGATAAATTGGTTTTGGACTTAGAAACCAATGGCACTATCGATCCGGAAGAAGCGATTCGTCGCGCAGCAACCATTCTACAGCAGCAGCTGGCGGTGTTTGTTGATCTGGAAAGCGAAGGCGAGAACGAGCCTTCACGTGAAGAAAACGAAGTGGATCCAATTCTGCTGCGCCCAGTTGATGATCTTGAATTGACTGTACGTTCAGCTAACTGCTTAAAAGCAGAGAATATCTACTACATCGGTGACTTGGTGCAACGGACAGAAGTTGAGCTTCTTAAGACGCCAAACCTTGGTAAAAAGTCGCTGACAGAAATTAAAGACGTATTGGCGTCACGTGGTTTGTCTTTAGGTTTACGCCTAGACAACTGGCCGCCAGCAAGTCTTAGAAACGACGACCGAGTTCTCGCGTAATTACGCGGGAACTTTCGAATATTTTTTGCTGAGATAGCAACGTTTATTAAAGGAAAAAGCCATGCGTCATCGTCATAGTGGCCGTCAATTAAACCGTAATAGCTCTCATCGTAAAGCGATGTTCCGCAACATGACGGCGTCTTTGGTTGAGCACGAATTGATTAAAACAACCCTACCTAAAGCCAAAGAACTGCGTGGCTACGCAGAGCCTTTGATTACGCTTTCTAAGGTAGATAGCGTTGCTAATCGCCGTCTTGCGTTTGCGCGTCTGCGCTGCGATTCAGCAGTTGGTAAACTCTTCACTGATCTGGGTCCTCGCTATGAGGGTCGTCCAGGTGGCTATATCCGTATTATGAAATGCGGCCTGCGCTCTGGCGATAAAGCACCAATGGCTTATGTAGAGTTGGTTGATCGTCCAGTGATTGAAGAAGCGGATGACGAGTAAGTAAGAGTGTTTAAAAAGCCGGCTAATTAGCCGGCTTTTTTTTGTCTTCATTTTTTGCGTTAAATTAACGCCGGGAATTAATTCCCGGCGGCGGCTTTTCTTTGCGCTGTCAGTTTCAGTACGTCTGCTAAGAAGTGGCCGGTGTGTGATTGCGGCATTGCAGCGACATCTTCAGGTGTTCCCTCAGCGATGATCTGACCGCCACCACTACCACCTTCTGGGCCGAGATCTACAATCCAATCAGCGGTTTTTATTACATCTAGATTGTGTTCTATGACGACAACGGTATTGCCGTGATCACGTAGACGATGCAATACGGTTAGCAATAACTGTATGTCTTCGAAGTGTAAGCCCGTAGTTGGCTCATCGAGTATATAGAGCGTCTTACCTGTGTCTCGTTTGGATAGTTCTCGCGCTAGCTTTACACGCTGTGCCTCGCCACCGGACAAGGTAGTCGCGGCTTGTCCCAAGCGAATATAACTAAGACCAACATCCATTAAAGTTTGTAATTTCTTGCTGATACTCGGGACATTTTCAAAGAAGTCGTTGGCATCTTCTACCGTCATTTCCAAGACTTCATGAATGTTTTTGTTTTTATAGGTTATCTCGAGAGTTTCGCGATTATAGCGCTGACTTCTGCATACTTCGCAGGCTACGTAGATGTCGGGTAGGAAATGCATCTCAACCTTGGTAACACCATCACCTTGGCAGGCTTCACAGCGTCCGCCTTTAACGTTGAAGCTAAAGCGGCCGACTTTGTAGCCGCGTGAGCGGGCTTCTTGGGTGCCTGCGAAAAGCTCCCTAATGGGAGTGAAAATGCCGGTGTAGGTCGCTGGATTTGAGCGTGGGGTGCGACCGATTGGACTCTGGTCGATGTCGATACATTTGTCGACTTGGTTTAAGCCGGTTACCGATTCGTGTGCAGCAGGTGTTAGTGTCGTAGCGCCATTTAGCTCTGTTGCTGCTACTGGGTATAGTGTGTGGTTGATCAGTGTGGATTTTCCGGAACCGGAAACACCGGTAATGCACGTCATTAATCCCAGTGGCAGCGTCAGGTCAACATTCTGTAAGTTGTTGCCGTTCGCGGCTTTAATTTGAAGAATCTTTTTCGGATTAAATGGATGGCGTTCTTCGGGTATGGCGATGGCCTTTTTACCCGACAGATACTGCCCGGTGAGTGATTCCGAATTGTTTAAGATATCTTCGATTTTGCCTTGAGCGATAACTCGGCCGCCATGAACGCCAGCGCCGGGGCCAATATCGATGATATGGTCTGCAGTTCGAATTGCGTCTTCATCATGTTCAACCACGATGACTGTATTGCCGATATCGCGAAGATGTCTGAGGGTTTTCAGCAAGCGTTCGTTGTCGCGTTGATGGAGGCCAATAGATGGTTCATCAAGAATATACATGACGCCGACAAGGCCTGCGCCAATTTGACTGGCAAGGCGAATTCGCTGCGCCTCGCCGCCAGACAATGTGTCAGCACTGCGGTCTAGTGTTAAGTAATTCAGTCCAACGTCGACTAAAAAGCGCAGGCGATCGTTTATTTCTTTTAATATTTTCTCTGCAATTTGAGCGCGCCGCCCCTGCAGCGTCAGGGTTGTAAAATATTCGCGCGCGGCGCCAACTGGCATTGCCGCAATTTCTGGAAGGGTATTGTCTAGAATGAAAACGTTGCGGGCTTCCTTTCTTAGGCGCGTGCCAGAGCAGTCTGGGCACGGCTGAGTGTTCAGGAATTTACTGAGCTCCTCGCGAACAGTTTGGGACTCGGTGTCTTTATAGCGCCGGTCCATATTTGGAATCACGCCCTCGAAGGGGTGTTTGCGCTGGAAGTTGTCGCCGCGCTCATTGATATAAGTGAAACTGATTTCCTCGGCATCGCTGCCGAAGAGTATTTTCTTGCGGTGTTCGTCACTGAGAGATTCGAAGGGCGCGTCGACATCGAAGCCATAGTGCTCAGCAAGTGACGTTAGCATATGAAAGTAGTAAACACTGCGGCGATCCCAGCCGCGAATTGCCCCAGTCGATAAGCTCGCCTCGGGGTGTTGAATAATCCGGCTCGCGTCAAAAAATTGCTTAACGCCAAGTCCGTCGCAGCTGCTGCAAGCGCCGAGCGGGCTATTGAAAGAAAATAGTCTAGGCTCTAGCTCGGCTAGGCTATAGCCACAATGTGGGCAGGCGAACTTAGAAGAAAACACTAACTCCGCTGCGCTGTCGTCGTCCATGTCGGCAACGCGTGCAACGCCGTCGGTTAACTCCAGGGCGGTTTCAAACGATTCGGCTAGGCGCTGGCCGATGTCATCGCGAACTTTAAATCGGTCGACTACAACTTCAATAGAATGCTTTTTGTTTTTATCTAGGCTGGGCAGATCATCTAAATCAGTGACGATGCCGTTCACGCGTGCGCGGACAAAACCTTGGCTGCGCAATTTTTCAAAGGTATGTAAATGTTCACCTTTGCGATTTTGAATAACGGGTGCGAGCAGCATCATCTTGCTGCCCTCTGGCAAGGTCAGCACGGTATCAACCATTTGGCTCACGGTTTGTGCAGACAGCGCGGTGTTGTGATCTGGGCAGCGTGGTTCGCCCGCGCGTGCAAATAGCAGGCGCAGATAGTCGTAAATTTCAGTAATGGTGCCGACTGTTGAGCGCGGGTTGTGGGAGGTAGATTTTTGCTCTATCGATATTGCTGGCGATAAACCTTCAATGTGGTCGACGTCAGGCTTTTCCATCATCGACAAAAATTGTCGCGCGTAGGTTGAAAGTGACTCCACGTAGCGGCGTTGGCCCTCGGCGTACAGCGTGTCAAAGGCGAGTGACGATTTACCTGAGCCAGATAAGCCTGTAATCACCACTAGTTTGTCGCGGGGAATGTCGAGGTCTATGTTTTTTAAATTGTGGGTGCGGGCACCGCGAACGATAATCCGATCCATAGTAATTCCCAGCCGGTAAACCCGACATTATACGGTGACGGTGGAGTCGGGCGCAAAATAAGCTACGCTTTTTTGATAGCGGTTTTTCATATGGGGTTTAGCTGTTAGAATCGGCGTTTATTTATTCTCGTATTCAGGATCCCTCCTTTGAGTCATCACACGATGAGCGCAGCCGAGCGTCGTTCAGTCGCTTCACTGGCGACATTGTATGCGTTTCGAATGCTCGGCTTGTTCATGCTTTTACCGGTCTTAAGTTTGTACGCGAGTGAGTACAATCACAGCACGCCGGTACTCGTAGGGTTGGCCTTAGGAATTTACGGCTTGGGGCAGGCGGCGCTGCAAGTGCCGCTCGGCATGCTGTCGGATCGAATCGGGCGCAAACCGGTTATTATTGCTGGGCTGCTTCTGTTTGCTGCAGGTGGAATCGTAGCGGCAAGCGCCGATAATATTATCACCGTGATCTTTGGGCGCTTGCTGCAGGGTACTGGGGCAATTGCGAGCACGCTGACCGCATTGCTTGCCGACCTTACTCGCGAACAACATCGCACCAAGGCAATGGCAGCAATTGGTGGCAGTATTGGTGTTTCTTTCGCGGTGGCGATGGTGCTGGGGCCTCTTGTAGCAGCATCATTCGGCGTGTCTGGGCTATTTTTGCTCACTTCATTGCTGGCGGTGATTGGTGTAGTTATTACCTTGTGGCTGGTGCCGACACCAAACATAAGTAGTGGCCTAGATGCAGATAGCCAATCGCTAAGTGGTTTGCTTGGGCGCTGTTTGCGCGACAGTAATTTGATGCGCTTAAACCTCGGAATTTTTACATTGCACGCGGTGCTGATGGCTATATTTGTGGCGGTGCCGAGCTTGCTTGAAGATAAGGGCTTGGCGCGCAACGATCATTGGAAAATGTATTTGCCGGTGATGGTGTTAGCATTCATCGGCATGGTGCCGTTGATTATCTGCGCTGAAAAATATGGTCGCATGAAGCAGATATTTTTGTCTGCGATTTCTGCAATCATGCTCGTGTTGTTTGCAGCGACATGGCTAGCCAAAGATTATTGGTATTTGGTATTGATGATTACCATTTTCTTTGTCGCATTTAATTTGCTTGAAGCGTCATTACCTTCCTTAGTTAGTAAAACGGTTTATCCGGGTGGTAAGGGCACGGCAATGGGGGTCTACTCGACATTCCAGTTTTTTGGCGCTTTTTGCGGTGGCGCCTTAGGTGGCGGACTGTTTGGTCACTGGGGGGTGACGGCATTATTTGTTGGCGCGGCAATACTGGCTGGGATTTGGTTGTTTGTCGCTTGGGGTATGACGGTTCCGGCTAAATCTGAGAGTGTGGTTTTGTATTGGCAGTTCGGCACATGGGATTCCGCCACGCTACGTCAAGAGCTTCTGCTTTTGCCGGGTGCGGTTGATATAACCATACTTGAAAGTGAGCAGCTAGCCTATTTACGGGTTGGCTTGGAGTTCGACCCGGCTTCTTTGCCTGAGGGAATACGCCTCAGCAGCTAATAGCGCTAGAATCCGGTATAGTTAATTTTTGCGACGGCAGTAGTCGCGGTGATAGAAATAATAGGAGGTGGCGCATGGCGCGTGGAGTGAATAAAGTTATCCTGGTGGGGAATCTGGGCCAGGATCCTGAAACCCGTTATATGCCATCTGGCGGCGCGGTTACTAATGTGACAGTGGCAACGAGCGAGACGTGGAAAGACAAGCAAAGCGGTCAGCCACAAGAGCGCACAGAGTGGCATCGGGTCGTGTTTTTTAACCGCCTAGCAGAGATTGCCGGTGAGTATTTAAAGAAAGGCTCTAAGATTTACCTTGAGGGCTCTTTGCGTACTCGTAAGTGGCAGAACAAAGAGGGTGTTGACCAATACACCACTGAAATTGTGGCGGCAGAAATGCAAATGCTCGATAGTCGTGGCGGTGCCGGTGGTGACAACAACTACAGCGATGGTGGTTATTCGTCACAGGCTCCCGCACAGGCATCACCTGCACCGCGTCGCGCGCCTCCGCCGCAGAGTCAGGCGCCAGCGCAAAGCGCTCCGCCAGCAGGTGGCTTTGATGATTTTGATGATGATATCCCATTTTAGCCAGAGCTTATTTTTTCGATGTCATTGCGATACTCACGCAGCGGAACGCCCTATTAAAGATAGGGCGTTTTTGTTGGGACTTAATGCTCGGTAGGCCGCTAATGCCTTGCAGACCGCAGGGGCTTTGAGTAATGTTGTTTTCAATTAAATATTTAAGGTATGCGTGTCACTCGCGCTACTGTCCCTCTAACAACATGTGAATGTTTCTGTGAATGTAGTTTTAATTTCCAACCCTAGCGCCTTGAGTGACGCGATTTGCAGCCAGCTAGGTTCTCGGGGGCGTCCCTTCGCGCAGGTTTCGGTCGACGACTTGCAGGCATTTGATACCGCGTTGCTGCGAAATTCAATAGTCATTGATAGCGATGCGCTGGTGTCTTTTCAGCTTAGCGATGGTGTGGCCGAAGCAGATCATGCTCGCTTGCTAGATGCGCGCAGAAAAGTACTTCAATCCTGTCTGGCAATGGATGTCCCCTACGTGTTTCTCAGTGATGGCAGAGTTTTTGATGGCTTTACTGAGCGGCAACATGAATACGTCGAGAGCGATCAGAAAAATGCGGGCAGTGTTGCGGGAAAGCAGTTAGCTGAGTATGAGAGTTTAGTTGCCGACGTCGCTGGGCAAGGCTTGGTGTTAAGGACCGGGCCATTAATTGCGGCGCAAGAAGGTAATTTTCTGGGCGATTGTTTGGTCACGATGCGTGGCGGTAGTGTTTTGACCTTGAATGATTCTGTGACGAGCTGCCCGACCCCGGTATCAGATCTGGCGCGAGTAGTGTCTGGCATTGTCGACCAATTAAGTTGTGGCGCCTCATGTCGTGGTGTCTATCATTACAATAGCAGCGGTTCAGCTAGCGCCTATGAGTTTGCCGAAGTGGTCTGCGCATTTGCTTCTCAGTTTGTTGCGCCGGTCGCGGATATTGCCGCAGACGATGAGGGTATCACCTGGCGGCCTGATGCACCGGTATTGTCTTGCAATCAAATTTTGCAGGATTTTGGCATTAAGCAATTGCCGTGGCGGGCTTATCTGCCCCGGATGGTGAGAGCAATTTGTGAGGAGGTCACCAAATGAGTAGTGACAACGGTTTTGTAGCACTGGCGGTGGCTGTTCTTACCGTATCCGACACGCGTAATGAAGATAGCGACACGTCCGGCCGATTTTTAGTTGAAGCTCTGACGGCAGCAGGCCATGAGCTGGCCGCAAAGCAAATAGTTAAAGACGATATTTATCAAATTCGCGCGGTGATGTCCGAGTGGATATACCGCTCTGATATACAGGCGGTATTGGTAACTGGCGGCACTGGTTTTTCTGGTCGGGACTCTACCCCTGAGGCGGTGTCGGTCTTATTCGATAAGCAGATTGACGGTTTTGGTGAAGTCTTCCGCGCGCTGTCTTTACAAGAGATCGGCTCCTCGACTATTCAGTCGCGGGCGTTGGCAGGTTTAGCGAATAACACCGTCATTTTTTGTGTTCCCGGATCTACCGGTGCGTGTAAGACCGCGTGGCAGGGCCTTATTAGTGAGCAGCTTGATAGCCGGCACCGTCCCTGCAATTTTGTTGGGGTGCTAAAAACTCGTCGCGATTCAGGGGCTTGATTGTGGGGTTGCGCTCGGTTGACGACACTTTGCACCATCTTTTGGCGGACGCACAAAAATGGTGCTCTGAGAATCGGGTTTTGGCCCAATGCTTGGGCGCAGTGTTAGCAGACGATGTGTATGCAGAAAGCAATGTTCCGCCAGCTGATAATAGTGCGATGGATGGCTATGCGCTGCGTCATGTCGATCTAATTTTAGGCAAGCCAATACCGCTAAGTCAGCGAATCCCTGCTGGGGCGATTGGCGAACCATTAAAGCTGGGTACTGCGGCCAGAATTTTTACTGGTGCGTTTATTCCGGCCGGTGCCGATACCGTGATTGCGCAGGAGGACTGCGAGCAAGTTGACGGCTTTGTAACAGTGAATGCCGCGGCGAGCAAAGGCCAGCATATTCGCCCCTGTGGACAAGACATTGCCTCAGGGCAGTTGTTGTTAAAAGCTGGCCATCGACTTCAGGCCGCGGACTTAGGTTTGCTGGCTTCACTGGGTGTGTCTCAGCTCCGTGTCAGTTCGACGATCCGAGTCGCGTTAATGTCCACCGGTGACGAATTGTGTGAACCGGGTGAGTCACTGGCGCCAGGGCAAATCTATAACTCTAATCGGCCGATGCTTGCGGCAATGATTCGCGCCTTAGGTTGTGAGCTTGTGGATCTGGGTATTGTGGCTGACGATCCCGCTACTACTAGGGCCGCGTTGATTAAGGCTCGCGATAGTGCAGACGTGGTGATAAGTAGCGGCGGTGTGTCCGTGGGCGAAGAGGATCATGTCAAGGCACAGGTTGAAGCGTTGGGCTCGCTGCAGCTTTGGAAGCTGGCAATAAAACCGGGTAAACCGCTGGCATATGGCCGCTTGGCGAATGTGCCATTTTTTGGCCTGCCTGGAAATCCCGTCTCTAGCTTTGTGACATTTTGCCTGCTGGTCAGGCCGTATTTGTTGGCGATGCAGGGTTTGACCGAAACGACTGCGCCGCAATGGCCTGCGCAGGCCAATTTTGACTGGCCTAAGGCGGGCAGCCGTCAAGAGTATCTCCGCGCTAGAGTGACGCCCGGTGATAGTGGTCTTCAGGTCGATATTCATCCGCAGCAGAGTTCCGGCGCGTTAACGTCAGTGTCATGGTGCAATGCTTTAGCGGTGATTCCGGTTGGTCGTACTTTGCAGCGAGGTGATCGCGTCGAGGTGATTTTTCTGCGGGATTTAACGTAGCTGTACTAGCGGGCCTGCAGTGAAATGGTTTCACCGCAGGCCTTCGTAATGTTAAGCAGTATAGCGCTTAAACACTAAGCTGGCGTTTGTGCCGCCAAAGCCAAAGCTATTAGACATAACGGTATTTAGCGTCACGTTCTCTTGCTTTTTCAGCACGATCGGTACGCCTGCCGCTTCGTCGTCCAGGGTTTCGATGTTGGCAGACGCGGCAATAAAGTTATGCTTCATCATAAGTAATGAGAAGATCGCTTCCTGAACGCCGGTCGCACCCAGTGAGTGACCGGCCAGCGACTTGGTTGAGCCAATGGCAGGAATCTTTTTGCCTTCGTACGCTTGTTTTACCGCTTTCAGCTCCTGCATATCGCCAGCGGGCGTTGAAGTGCCGTGCGAGTTGATATAGTCAACGTCACTATCTACTGTCATTAATGCTTGGTGCATACAGCGCGCTGCGCCTTCGCCGCTCGGCGCGACCATGTCGTAGCCGTCAGAGGTTGCGCCATAGCCAACTAGCTCGCCGTAAATTTTCGCACCGCGTGCTTTGGCGTGCTCGAGCTCTTCAAGTACGACCATGCCTGCGCCGCCCGCAATAACAAAGCCGTCGCGGTTTGCATCGTAGGGGCGTGAAGCGCTTTCGGGGGTGTCGTTGTACTTAGTCGACAATGCACCCATCGCGTCAAACAGGCAGCTCAGTGACCAATGTTCTTCTTCGCCACCGCCAGCAAATATGATGTCTTGCTTGCCTAGCTGGATAAGCTCCATCGCGTTGCCAATACAGTGTGCACTGGTGGCGCAGGCGGATGAAATTGAGTAGTTCACACCTTTAATTTTGAATGGTGTTGCTAGACAGGCCGACACGGTGCTGCCCATGGTTTGCGTGACACGATAGGGCCCAATGCGCTTCACTCCGCGCTCGCGCAGAGTGTCGGCAGAATCAATTAAATTCTCTGATGAGGCGCCGCCGGAGCCAGCGATAATGCCGGTGCGAACATTGCTGACATCGTGCTCTTCTAAGCCTGAATCGGCGATAGCTTCCTGCATTGAAAGGAAGGCGTAGGCCGCGGCATCACCCATAAACCGAAATTGCTTGCGGTCGATGAGAGATTTCAGGTCTAGGTTTTTGATGGAGCCAGAAACGTGGCTGCGAAAACCCATTTCTTTATAGGTTTCGTTGAACGCAATACCTGACTTGCCTTCCTGTAGTGAGCTCAATACTTCGGCTAGATTGTTACCGATGCTCGAAACAATCCCCATGCCAGTGACGACAACACGTTTCATCGAATACCTCGTCTTATATCGTGTGATGAATTTGTTAGATTAAATGTTTATGGATGCTACTCGAAGCTAGCGTCGTCTTTAAACAAGCCGACGCGTAAGTCTTTTGCGGTGTATATCACTTTACCGTCAACAGCAACTTCGCCATCGGCAATGCCGAGGACCAGTTTTCGCTCGATCAAGCGTTTGTAGTTAAGGGTGTAGGTGACCAGCTTGGCGTCCGGTAGAATTTGTCCGGTGAATTTAACTTCACCAGCACCTAGCGCGCGGCCTTTACCACTATTGCCACGCCAGCCTAAGTAGAAGCCAACCAGCTGCCACATGGCGTCAAGTCCAAGGCAGCCAGGCATAACTGGGTCGCCGACAAAGTGGCAGTCGAAAAACCATAAATCCGGGTTTATATCTAGTTCTGCGACCAGCACCCCCTTGCCGTAGGTGCCGCCCTCGGTACTAATGTTTGTGATACGATCCACCATCAACATATTGTTAACGGGGAGCTTCGGGTTGCCGGGGCCAAAAAGCGTGCCGTTCCCGCAGTCGATGAGTTCTTGTTTGGTAAAGCTATTTTGATGAATTAAAGACATGAGGCAAAATTATCAGCTTGAAAATGTTGCGGCCATCTTAGCACGAAGGATTTCGATGGCACATAAAAATGTCAACATTGGCGCGAACATTGCTGTCATACCCCTGTCATGATTAGTCAGTAAAAGAGCGGTTCTTGCTAAGTAAAGTCGCTACATGGAAAATAGCGGCCAGTTTACATGCAGTTAAAAGGAGCCGGCCCAATGTCCGGAAGGTGTTAAAGGAAATATTATGATTAGAAAATGTCTGTTCCCCGTTGCAGGTTATGGTACGCGCTTTCTGCCTGCTACCAAATCGATGCCTAAAGAAATGTTGCCCATAGTGAACAAGCCTTTGGTGCAATATGGCGTTGAAGAGGCCATCGAGGCGGGCCTGAAAGAAATTGCCTTGGTTACTGGTCGCGGCAAGCGCGCCATTGCAGACCACTTCGATATTAGCTATGAGCTAGAAAATCAGATCGCAGGTACCAGCAAAGAGCGTTACCTGGATTGCATTCGTAACGTGCTTGAGCAAGGCACGTTTATGATGACGCGTCAGCGTCAGATGAAGGGCTTGGGCCACGCGATTTTGACGGGCGAGTGCTTGATTGGTGATGAGGCCTTTGGCGTGATTTTGTCAGATGATTTGTGCCTTAATCATGACGACGAAGGTGTCATGGCGCAGATGGTAAAACTGTATAACCAATTCCGCTGCAGCATTGTCGCTATTCAAGAAGTACCGATGGAAGACATTGAGAAATACGGTGTTATCGCTGGCGAAGAAATGGGCGACGGTTTGTATCGCGTCAGCACAATGGTTGAGAAGCCAAAGCCGGAGGACGCCCCAACCAATATGGCGGTCATTGGCCGTTATATTCTTACACCTGATATTTTCGATATTTTGCGCAATACTCCGCCGGGCAAAAATGGTGAAGTGCAGTTGACGGATGCGTTGATGACGCAGGCGCAAAACGGTTGTGTCTTGGCATATAAATTCCGCGGGAAGCGTTTCGACTGCGGTAGCGTGCCTGGTTTCATCGAGGCAACTAACTATGTTTATGAAAATATTTATGCCGAGGGTTCCGCGTGAGTAGTAGCGAAATAACGTGTTTTAAAGCGTATGACGTCCGCGGTCGTATTCCTGATCAGTTAAATGAAGATATCGCCTATCGCATAGGCCGCGCTTTTGCTGAAGTTATCCAGCCAAAGAAAGTTGTGGTGGGGCATGATATTCGTCTTAGTAGCGAGGCAATTAAGGCTGCGCTGACAAATGGTTTGCTGGATGCTGGCGTCGATGTCTATGACATTGGCTTGTGTGGCACCGAGGAAATTTATTTTGCGACGGCGCATGCCGGTATGGATGGCGGTATTGCGGTTACCGCTAGCCATAACCCTAAAGACTACAACGGCATGAAGTTTGTGCGTGAAGAGTCTAAGCCAATCAGTGGCGACACCGGCCTGTTTGATATTAAAAAGCTCGCTGAGAAAAATGAATTCGCTACCCCAGAAAAACGCGGCACATTACAGCCTTTAGATACGTCAGCAGCTTATGTTGAGCATTTGCTTGGTTACGTAGATGTCGCCTCGCTAAAGCCATTAAAAGTTGTAGTGAATGCCGGTAATGGTGGTGCTGGGCGTGTTGTGGACTTATTGGAGAAGCATCTGCCCTTCGAATTTATTCGTGTGCATCACGAGGCTGATGGCAACTTCCCGAATGGTGTGCCAAACCCGCTATTGGTGGAAAATCGCCAGCCAAGTATTGATGCGATTAAAGCACACGGCGCTGATTTAGGCGTTGCGTGGGATGGTGATTTTGATCGCTGTTTCTTCTTTGACGAGACCGGTGACTTTATAGAAGGCTATTACGTTGTTGGCTTGTTGGCCGAAGCGTTTTTGCTGAAAAATCCGGGTGCGAATATTGTTCATGATCCGCGTTTAACCTGGAATACCATCGCCATTGTCGAAGAGGCAGGCGGCAAAGCGGTGCAGTGTAAAACGGGTCACGCTTTTATCAAGGAGCGGATGCGCATTGAGAATGCCGTCTACGGTGGCGAGATGAGTGCGCATCATTATTTCCGTGATTTTGCTTATTGCGACAGCGGAATGATTCCGTGGTTGCTGGTGACTCAATTGATGTCGGTGAAGTCGGCGAGCTTGTCTTCGCTGGTTGAGGAGCGCGTTGCGCTATTCCCCTGCAGTGGTGAAATCAATCGCGAAGTTGAGGATGCAAAAGCGGTTATTGCACTGATCGAAGAGAAATATAAACCCAGTGCGGCGGCGGTGGATTTCACTGACGGCTTGAGTATGAGTTTTGAGGGCTGGCGCTTTAATGTTCGGATGTCTAACACTGAGCCTGTTGTGCGTTTGAATGTGGAAAGTGATGGTGACTTTGCGTTGATGGAAGCCAAGACCGCTGAGCTGTTAGCTATGTTGTAATACGGGTATTGTACAGACATAAAAAAAGCGCCTAATGGCGCTTTTTTTATGTCTGTCTTTTTAGGTTTTTTGCGCTTCTTGATATCGCGCTATTAATTGTGCCGTTGAGCTATCCAAGGAGCTGACGTCGTCCCCTGACAGTGCACCCATTAGGGTCTGGCTTATTTGCTTGCCGAGTTCCACGCCCCACTGATCAAAGGGGTTAATGCCCCAAACAAAACTGGCGGTGAACAAGCGGTACTCATATAGCGCAATTAAGGCGCCCAGCGCGCCTGCGTCCAACTGTCTCATTAATATGGTGGTGCTTGGGCGATTACCTAACATGGCCTTGTGCTGTGCTAATTGCGTGGCCTCCTCGGGTGCTGTGCCATTGTTGATCAGCGTTTGTTTGATGTCTGCAGCGCTCTGGCCTTGCATGAGTACTAGGCTTTGACTGAAACAGTTGGCAATAAGATTTTGATGTTGTTCGCCAACAGGATTGTAAGAGCGAAGGCTGGCAATAAAGTCGCAGGGGATGGTGTCGCTACCCTGGTGTAGCAGCTGGTGAAACGAGTGCTGACCATTGGTACCCTCGGTTCCCCAAATGACACCGCCTGTGCCGTACTTAAGTACCTCACCATCTCGACTTACTGATTTGCCTGCACTTTCCATAAATAATTGCTGGAGATAAATCGGCAATAATTTTAGATGGTGCTCATAGGGTAATACGGCTTGTGAGCTGATGCCCCATGCGTTGCGGTACCAAACATCCAGAAGGCCGAGAATAACAGGAACGTTATCTTCTAGTGGCGTGTGTTCAACGTGAAGGTCTATTGCATGGCCGCCTTGCAATATGGCGCGGAAATTATCCATGCCGAAGCATAGCGCCACTGCTAAGCCGAAGCTTGACCAAAGGGAAAAGCGGCCGCCTACCCATTCCGGGGTGCAAAGTATCAGCTCTTCTTTGATGCCGAAGTTTTTGGCAGCGCTAGGTTTTGAGGTTACGGCGACAAAGTGCTGGTCGACATTTTTGCAATTCAGTGTGGAGGATAGCCAGGCGCGGGCGGCATTGGCGTTGCTTCGTGTTTCTTGGGTGCCAAAGGATTTGGATGCCACAATAAATAGAGTGGTTTCCGCGGGTACTGTCGCTAAAATTTCGGTGATGACGCTGGGGTCTATATTGGCGGCAAAATGGGCATTGAGAATACCGTCGCCTTGATTTGCAAGGGCGTCGCATACTAATCGGGGGCCGAAGTCAGAGCCGCCGATGCCTATATTGACCACGTCGGTGAATGCCTTGCCGGTGGCGCCAGTCAGTTCGCCGCTGTGCACGGCGGCGACGAGTTTCGCCATGCTGCTATACATTTCATTAATAGCGTGGTCGCTGCTTTTGCCGTCGACCGCCCAGCGGCGCAAGCTGGGGTAGTTTGTTGCCCGATCCTCGGTGTTGTTGAGGTGGGCTCCGGCCCTTAAGGCGGCGAATTGCTCTGGTACACCGGTGTCCCGCGCCAAGGTGCAGAGCGTGGCAAGGATGTCTTTGTCGATATGTTGCTTTGAGTAATCAACAAATAAGGGGCCAACGTCGGCGCTATAACGCGCTGCGCGGTCGGTATCTTCTTGGAAGCGTTGACTTAACGAGGTTGTGATACTGTTTTGAGCAATGTTTTGTAGAGTTGATCTGATCTCGGCGTCGTAGCGCGATCTGGCTCCGTGTTGTGGCGTGGTGCTCACAGCATTTCCTTTTAAATATCCGTTTAGTGGGGCCGGCCTCTCCATACCGGCAAAGCCACTAAATTGTAGCGGTTTCGGGCATGAATTGTAATCCGCTGAGGCCTTTAGCTACGTCTTGAAAGGGCGATAGTGGTGAGTTTTTCCAGCGCGCGGCGATAGGGTGAGTCGTTAATCGGCGCTAGTGCTGCTAATGCGGCTTCGGTATAGCGTTCTGCTGCTGCCCGGCAGTAGGCAAGAGCGCCACAAGAGGTGACGGCTTCGACGATCTCGTCGAGTTGTTCCGCAGTCTTATTGCTAATGGCATTGTGAACCAGTGCTTGCTGTTGTTCGTTACCATGTTGCAACACGTAAATTAGCGGCAGGGTGGGTTTGCCCTCGGCGAGGTCGTCGCCGATATTTTTGCCCGTTTCTTCTGGGTCGCCTTCATAGTCGAGAATGTCGTCGATGAGCTGGAAGGCGATGCCGAGATTTAAGCCGTAATCATAAAGTGCGCTTTGATGTTGGCCTTTTTGGCTAATGATCGCAGCGCCACCGCAGGCGGCGCCAAATAGCACGGCGGTTTTGCAGCGAATAACGTCAAAGTAGGTTGCTTCGCTGGTGTCTGCATTGCCTGCGCGACTAAGTTGTAAGACTTCGCCCTCGGCGACGGTGTTAGTTGTGCCGGAAAGCAAGCCCATCAATGGTAGGTTGCCGATCTCAACCAGAATCTGAAAAGCTCGTGAGTACAGAAAGTCACCGACTAGGACGCTGGGGGCGTTGCCCCAGTTGGCATTGGCGGTAGGTCGTCCGCGACGCAGGGCAGAGATGTCGACAACGTCATCGTGCAGCAGGGTGGCGGTGTGAATAAACTCAATGACCGCCGCTAAATGCATGTGTCGCTGTTCAATATTGCCAATGGCGCCAGCGCAGAGCAGGGTGAGCAAGGGGCGCAGCCGTTTGCCTCCCGCATCGACGATATAGTGGCCGATGTTTTCTACGAGGGGCACGTTGGAGTGCAGTTGTTCGATGATAAATTCGTTGACCGCGGCAAATTCGCTGTCAACGATCTGGCGGATCTGTTGCATGGTTACGACGATACGTCTGGCGGAGTCGGTTGGCATCGTATGAGCGCAGCTGCGAGCTGTCAAGGTTTCTACATTAAAGGGTTTTAGGGGTGTTGTTTATTTTTGCGATACTGCGTACAATTCGCGCCCCTGAAAGCAAAACCGTGCGGCCCCTTAATGGTTAAGTGGTGGTGACGGTGCCTGGACTTGTCCCGGCGTGATGCACTTAGTGTAAAGCGCTCGGCCGAAACAAATTATTGCAAGCAGGCTCTTGGAGATTATGCCCATGTACGCAGTTATTGAAAGTGGTGGTAAGCAACACCGTGTGATTGAGGGTGAAACCCTCAAGCTAGAAAAAATTGAAGTTGCCACTGGCGAAAGCGTAACCTTCGACAAAGTGTTGATGGTTAAGGCCGGTGAAGAATTGAAGATTGGCGCACCTTACGTTGAAGGTGGCAAAGTGACTGCGGAAGTTATTTCGCAAGGCCGTCACGCCAAGGTGAAAATTGTTAAGTTTCGCCGTCGGAAGCACAGCATGAAACAAGCTGGTCACCGTCAGTGGTTCACCGAAGTGAAAATCACTGGTATCAGTGCTTAAGGAATTAGGAGAGACTCATGGCTCACAAGAAAGCTGGTGGTAGTACTCGTAACGGACGCGACTCGCAGAGTAAGCGTCTGGGCGTAAAACGTTTTGGTGGTCAGGTAGTTAGTGCAGGTAGCATTATTATTCGTCAGCGCGGAACTCGTTTCCACGCCGGTGAAAATGTTGGTTGTGGTACTGATCACACTCTGTTTGCTAAGGCAGACGGCGTAGTGAAGTTTGAGGTTAAAGGTCCCAAGAGCCGCAAGTATATTAGTATAGTTGCAGCGTAAACCTCGCGGTGATCTTGAAGGCCTCGTCTATTGACGGGGCTTTTTTGTTTCTGTAGACAGGTTTTTCGGTATATTCATTTTATTTGGTTGGCGCGGTAATGAAATTTGTAGATGAGGCAGTAATTCGAGTTGAAGCAGGTCGCGGTGGCAACGGCTGTCTCAGTTTTCGGCGGGAAAAATTTATCCCTTGGGGTGGCCCTGATGGCGGCGACGGTGGTGATGGCGGCAGCGTGATTTTGCGTGCTAATCCCTCTATGAATACCTTGGTCGATTTCCGTTTTGTAAAATCCTATACCGCGCGCCCTGGTGAGGGTGGTCGCGGCGCTAATTGCCGCGGTCGCAGCGCTGAAGATTTGGTGCTAGATGTGCCGGTCGGCACCACGATTGTTGACGAGGACACCCTTGAGGTGTTGGGCGACTTGGTCTCGGCTGGCGATGAGCTTAAGGTCGTGCAGGGTGGTTTTCACGGTCTGGGTAATACCCGTTTTAAATCCAGTACTAACCGCGCGCCGCGCCAATTTACACGGGGTAGCGATGGCGAAATTCGCAACCTGCGCCTGGAGCTAAAAGTGCTCGCCGATGTCGGTTTGTTGGGTATGCCCAATGCCGGTAAGTCGACATTTATTCGCGCAGTGTCTTCGGCTAAGCCTAAAGTTGCCGATTATCCGTTCACCACCTTGGTGCCGAACTTGGGTGTGGTGCGGGTGCAGCAGCACCAGAGTTTTGTTATTGCCGATATTCCCGGTCTGGTTGAGGGCGCGGCTGAGGGCGCTGGCTTGGGCATTCGCTTTCTCAAGCATTTAACCCGTACCCGCCTGTTGTTGCATTTGGTGGATATGGCGCCTTACGACGAGACCTTGCCCCAAGACGCGGTGGCGATTATTGCAAAAGAGTTGGGTCGCTTTAGTCCGACGCTGGCGAATCGTGAGCGTTGGTTGGTGCTGAATAAGTTGGATTTGATCCCTGAGGATGAGCGCGAGGCGCGTTGTCAGGAAGTGGTTGATGCCTTGGCTTGGACTGGGCCAGTTTATAAAGTCTCTGCCATAACGGGCACGAACACCAAGTCGCTGTGCCAAGATATTCTGCAGTTTGTTGAGGCGCAGGCGGAGTTGTTGGCGACCGACAGTGAGGCTGCTGAGCGTGAGCGCGATATTCAGGATGCCATGCAGTCTGAAGCGCGGGAGCGTATTCAGGCGCTGGCAGATAAGCGCCGCTCGGAGCGTCGCGCCGCTGGCGATACCGATGATTACGACGACGATGAAGATGACGATCACGATGTTGAAGTGGTTTACCGGCCCTGAGGTGAAGAAGCTTGTCTGATAAGCGGCAAAGTTTACGCGCTTGTAAGCGCGTCGTGGTTAAGATCGGCTCGGCCCTGCTCACCAATGATGGTCGTGGTCTCTGTGTAGAGGGCTTGGATGCTTGGGTGGCGCAGATCGCCGCCCTGCGTGCTGACGGCCGCGAGGTGGTATTGGTGTCCTCGGGTGCAGTGGCTGAGGGTATGACTCGTCTAGGTTGGAAAGAGCGGCCTGACGATCTCCATAAATTACAGGCTGCGGCTGCTGTTGGGCAAATGGGTTTGGTTCAAGCCTATGAGCAGCGCTTTCGCACCCATAATCTGCAAACTGCGCAAATCCTGTTGGGTCACGACGATATCTCGGCTCGGGACCGCTATCTCAATGCCCGTGGCACGCTGCTAACTCTGCTTGAGTTGGGTGTGGTGCCGGTGGTTAATGAAAACGATACCGTGGTTACTGACGAAATTCGCTTTGGTGATAACGATACCCTTGCTGCGTTAGTGGCTAATTTAATTGACGCCGACACCTTGGTGATCTTAACGGATCAGCGCGGCTTGTTTGCTGAGGATCCTCGTAAGAACCCCGCGGCAGAGTTGATTTCAGTAGCCGATGTGGCTGATGGCAAGCTCGACGTGATGGCGGGTGGTAGTGCCGGCGTTTTGGGTCGCGGCGGTATGCTGACCAAGTTGCGGGCTGCGCGCCTTGCTTCGCGCTCGGGTGCGAATACAGTGATTGTTGGTGGCCGCGAAGACCGAGTCTTGGATCGAGTATTTGCTGGAGAAGACTTGGGTACGCTGCTCTTGTCTGGTCAGCGGCCTATTGCGGCGCGGAAGAAGTGGTTGGCGGGGCAATTGCAGTTGCGCGGCAAGCTTCAGCTCGATGATGGCGCGGTGCGTGTATTGCGTCAGCAGGGGCGTAGCTTGTTGCCTGTGGGGGTGGTGGCGGTGAGCGGTCTGTTTGCCCGTGGTGATCTTGTTATGTGTGTTGACGCGCAAGGCAATGAGGTTGCGCGGGGTTTGGTTAATTATAATATTGAAGATGCCCGTAAAGTGCTGGGTTTATCCAGTGCGCGAATTGCTGAGGCGTTGGGGTATATTGCTGAGCCGGAGTTGATTCATCGCGATAATTTGTTGGTCAGTTGAAGTGCGATGGCAGGCTTGGCTTGCGCATAATGCTGGGCGGGAGATGGTAGACGCTAAAATAAAAGGCGGTTGCTAGGCTGGCGTGCTGAGTGGTCGTCTGCGTTAGGTGGGTTTAATTTTTTAGCCAATAAAAAACCCGCACTTGGCGGGTTTTTTATTGGCTAAATCAAAAGCGAATTAAGCGGCTGCGCTCATTGCTTTGATTTTACTGTTCAAGCGGCTCTTATGGCGAGCAGCTTTGTTCTTGTGCAGAATGCCTTTGTCCGCCATGCGGTCAATAACAGAAACTGCAGATACGTAAGCAGTCTTGGCAGCATCTTGATCGCCAGAAGCGATTGCGACCAGCACTTTCTTTAAGTATGTGCGTACCATTGAGCGCAGGCTGGCGTTATGCGTACGACTTTTTTCCGCCTGACGTGCGCGCTTTTTAGCTTGTGGAGAATTCGCCACCCTTATAACTCCTTGAAACCTAGTACTGAAAATTTAGGCCGGGAATTATTCCTGTTTACCACTGTGTTGTCAATAGGGTGTGGGCCTAAAGGCAGAATAATTCATTGTGTGCCGGTAGCCTATAAAAACCGCTGGACGGCAATCATTACCCAGCAGCTCAAGCACAGCAGCATACTTAGCATCACCGCGGCCGAGCCGAGATCTTTGGCTTGGCCGGACAGTGGGTGTAGTTCGGTACTGATTCGGTCGACAATGGCCTCGATCGCTGAGTTGAGTAGTTCAACAACGATAACAATGACCACGCTGCCAATCAGTAGCGCTCTTTCGCTAGCGTTGGTGCCAAGCCATAGTGCAAGAGGTAGCAAAAGTGCGGCGAGGGCAATTTCCTGTCGGAATGCCACCTCGTGCCGCCAGGCCGCGCGCAGCCCCTTCAGCGAGTATCTGTAGGCATCGAGGACGTGGGCCACTCCGGTACGGCTCGGTTTGTTCATCATGAAGTATGTCGATCTCTATTGTGGCGCAGTGGCAATTGGCGTGACTAATCAGTGTACAATGCAGCACGTTAAATTAAATGATCTATCGCCGCTGCGTAGCTGCGCGAGCTTGTAATACTTGTTGTAACAATAGTGTAAATTCTAACGATGACAATTGAGCGTAAATTAATTTACCCCAAATATTGGCCGGTTTGGCTGGGTGTTGGCGTGCTGTGGCTGTTGGCGCACCTGCCTCGGCGTATGAGTTATGCCTTGGGTGCGGGTATTGGTAATTTATTCTATCGCTTTGCTGGCGATCGACGTCACACCTGCGAAACAAATTTTCGCTTGTGTTTCCCGGCATTAAACGACGCTGATCGAGATGACCTTATTCGCAGGACCATGCGCAATCAAGGGGTTGGTTTAATGGAGACCCTGCGAGTTTGGTTTTTGGCGCCAGACAAGCTCGATGTTGGTTTTGAGTTGGTGGGCGGGGAGCATCTGGAGATTGGTGAAGATGGTCTGGGCATCATTGTATTGGGCACCCATTTTACGTCGCTTGATGTGTGCGGTACCTTGATAGGCTATCGCTACCCTGCTGATTCCTTTTATCGCAAACATAAAAACCCAGTGTTCGAATATATTTTGAGCCGCTCACGTGGGCGTTACGGTGAACCTATACATCGCCGAGATATTAAGCGCGCCTTGCGGCGCTTGCGTGAAGGGCGGCGGTTATACTACCTGCCGGATCAAGACTACGGTCGTAAGTCCGCCGAGTTTGTGCCGTTTTTTGGCGTTATGGCGGCCACGACTATTGGTACTAGTACTCTGGCCAAGGGCGGTCGGGCGCGGGTGGTGTTTGCCCAGCAGCAGCGCTTGCCAGACGGGCGAGGTTATCGGGTGGAGATAATCCCGATGAGTAACTTTCCCAGTGGTGATCCCGCAGCGGATGCGCGGGCCATAAATGCGCTGCTGGAAGACAATATTCGTATGGTGCCAGACCAATATATGTGGGTGCATCGCCGCTTTAAGACTCGCCCCGAAGGCGAGGCGGGGGTTTACTGATGGCGGCATTGCAGGTCTGGGTGCTCACCGACGGCAGGCTTGGTCATCTCAACCAGCTCAAGGGTTTAGTGGCACGCTTGCAAGCGAAGGCGGCGCTTGCTGTGTCTTGGCTGAATATCGCAGAGCAGGGGTTCTCCTACACTGGTCGCACTGGTTTGCAGGCGCAGTTTGGCTGCGAGCAATCGCCAGACTGGATCATTGGTGCAGGCAGTCGCACGCACCTGCCTCTGTTATGGCTTAAATGGTTTGTTGGTGGTAAAGCGCTGGTGTTAATGCGACCGAGCTGGCCGCTATTTTTGTTTGACGCAGTTTGCATGCCTCGTCACGACGCGCCGCCAAAACGCCAAAATGTACTGGCAACCGAGGGTGTGATGAATCACATTGTGCCGGTTAGCGAGGGGCGAAATTCTGCCCAGGGTTTGATCTTGCTCGGCGGTATTAATAAGCATTTTGCTTGGGATAACGACGCTGTTTTGGCGCAAGTGCAGCAAATTGCTGCTGCGTCGCCGGGGGTGGCGTGGCTGGTGTCTGATTCGCCGCGCACTCCTGCCGATTTGTTGGCGAAAGTGGCGGAACTCGATGTGGCAAATATCAAGACCATTCCCTATCAGCAAACCGCGGCCGGTTGGTTGCAGGCTAATTTGGCGGCGGTAGGTCAGGCGTGGGTGAGTTGTGACAGCGTATCCATGGTCTACGAAAGCATTAGTTCTGGCGCGCCTACAGGCTTGCTGAGCCTGTCGCCGCTGCGGGAGTCTCGTGTCACTAAGAGTATGGGGCAGGTCTTGGCTGCCCGCTTGGCCTCGGATTTTGAAACTGCAAATTTACATCAAGTCTTGCCAAAAGCGGCCTACCCGTTATGGGAGGCTGACCGCGCGGCGGATTGGTTATTGACATTACACGGGAGCGTTTGAGCGCATGGCTGATCAAAGTCCGCCCTTAAAAATTGTGCAAGTTTTGCCGGCGCTAAACTCCGGTGGCGTAGAGCGCGGCACCGTGGAGTTGGCCAGAGAGCTGGTGCGCGGTGGCCATCAGTCGGTGGTGATATCTGCGGGAGGGCGAATGGTTGAAGGACTGGTTGCCGAGGGTAGCGAGCATATAACAATGCCCGTGCATCGCAAGTCACTCATGTCGTTATTGCAGGTGCGGCCAATGCGTCGCTTATTAGCTGAGCTGCAAGCCGATATTGTGCATGTCCGTTCGCGCGCCCCGGCGTGGATTGTGTGGCTCGCTTGGCGGCGTATGAACCCCGCTACCCGACCGAAGTTGGTCAGTACTTTTCATGGTATGTACTCGGTTAACTTCTATAGTGCAGTGATGGCCCGCGCCGAGCATATGATTGCTATTTCTGATTGCGTTAAAAAATACATGCGCAGCAATTACCATGTGCCAGAGGAAAGAATCACCTTGATACCGCGAGGGCTGGACCCGGCCGCGTTTAATCGCGACGCTTGCAGTGCGCAGTGGCGAGCGGAGTTGTATGCGGCTTATCCTGAGCTGCAAGGTAAGCATATTGTTCTGATGCCGGGGCGGCTGAGCCGCTGGAAAGGCCAAGAGGCTTTTTTAGATATGATGGCGCGTCTGGTGAGTCTGCGGCAGG
>Ga0207891_1000157_pt1 | contig 58580 bp, 54 predicted proteins | sample LinPmetageLP50_FD_184061 | JGI IMG/M metagenome (GOLD analysis project Ga0207891, IMG submission 184061) | Marine viral communities from the Pacific Ocean - LP-50 (SPAdes) | ecosystem: Environmental > Aquatic > Marine > Oceanic | place: Pacific Ocean | collected 2011-08-27 | reverse complement strand
CTAGTGGTGAACCTGTCGAAGGACCCTCCCGTCGGGAGGCGCCGCTGGCTTAGCTGACCTTCGGTTCGACAAGCGCAATACCGGCGGAAACCATACCGACCCATTGGACGCTGTCCTACAGCACCAAAATCAGCTATGGTCCGGCAAAAGATAAACGGTCGCATGTTTTGGTTCCTGAAGCTGGGAGAAGCCGCATGCCGCAATATTATTATCTCAAATATATCCCCAAGGCCGACCGTCCGCGGGTCGTCGGCAATCTCGAGCGGCTGATCGGCCAGCTCGACCGGGAAGTGCCCGACAAGGACAGCGAGCAGACCTTACTGCTGGCAACCTGGAATATCCGCAATTTCGGCAAGGTCCGACGGCTGCCGGAGAGCCTGATGTATATTGCCGAGATATTGTCGCGGTTCGACTTTGTCGCGGTGCAGGAAGTGGTCGATCTCGATGACTGGCACGCGGTGATGGACCGGCTGGGCCCGGACTATGATTTCATCGCCTCGGACAAGACGCATCACAAACTGGGCAGCGGCGGCGAGCGGCTGCTCTACCTCTATGACAAGCGCAAGGTGCGGTTCCAGAATATCGCCGGCGAAATCGTCCTGCCGACCGACATGCTGATCACCGATGACACGGCGGGAGAGGGTGGGGCGCTATATCAGGGCAAGCAGTTCCGGCGGTCGCCGTTCATCACCGCCTTCCAGTCCGGCTGGTTCAAGTTCGATATCTGTACGGTGCACCTCTTCTACGGCTCGTCGTCGGGATCGAAGCTGCAGCAAAGGGTGCAGGAAATCGACCGGGTCGCCGACTATTTCGCCGACCGGGCCGAACAGGCGCAAAAGGAAGGCCGGTCGCTGATCTTGCTGGGGGATTTCAATATCGTCCACCCCGATCATGAAACGATGACCGCGCTGAAACGGCATGGTTTCCGGATTCCCAATGCGCTCAACCGGCCGTCCAATCTGGACCTGAGCAAATATTATGATCAGATCGCGTTCATGACCGATGATGACACATTGAACTTCATCGACCGGCAGACAGATGACCCGAAGAAAGCCAATGCGGGGATTTTCGAGATATTCAAATCGATCTATCGCGACGGTGATGTGCTGGAATATGAAGGAGAATTGCGCAAGAAAGCGGGCGGGAAGGACAAGCAAGGCGCGGAGCTGACGAAATATTACAAGGGCAGCTGGCGCACATTCCAGCTGTCCGATCACAAGCCGATGTGGGTGCGGATCAAGTCAAATGCGGCGGCATCCTATCTTGCACGGATGAAAGCGGGCTGAAGCGGTTTGTGCTGGTCAGGCCGCGAACGCGGTTTTGCTGAAATGCTCGGTGAAACGCGGCTGCATCGGCTGGCTGGCGACCATCGCCAGCGGCAATGCGGTCTCGCAATGGGCGCATTCGGCGCTGAACCGTCCGACATGCCAGTGTGATTTGCCGCAGCCGGGGCAGCGGTTGACGATATCGAGGTGATAGAGCGGCTGATAACCGCGCTCGTGTCCCTGCTCGGCCAATGCTTGAACAGGCTGATTGATGAATGATCTGGGAGATAAGTACATCGTTTCTTCCTTCCTCGTTTGAGCCGAGCCTACTTCGCTAACTGCGCATCAAATGGCATTTGGTTGCTGTACCAGCGATGAACCGTTTGTTTTGGTAGATGAAATGATAATTGCTTCTCGCAAAACCGATAGGAGATATTCGCCATCTTTCGGTGATCCATAGCATAGAGAGGATCAAATTGTTGATTTCTACAGGGAATAATTCACGATTTTACACCGCTGATTATGGCCTACGCTCACTGATCGGGGGTGAAGCGATAGAGACTATCCCGATCAGTTGTTCGGCGTGCTTGGTTGCGGATGAGCGCTGGTCGGCTTAGCTGGCCCCCAACTTGCGCCAAGCCAGATCGGCAAATTCGCACAACAGTGGTCTTGTCTCGCGCGGATCGATGATGTCCTCGACGCTGAACTGTTCAGCGGTGCGGAAGGGCGAGGTGACTTTGTCGAGCTTGGCCTTGATCTCTGCTAGTCGGGCAGCCGGATCTTCGGCGCTTTCGATATCGCTCTTGTAGGCGACCTCCAGACCGCCGGCGATCGGCAGCGAGCCCCAGTCGCCTGATGGCCAGGCGAAGCGGTACTGGAAATTCTCGGCATTGCTCATCGCGCTGCCGGCGATGCCATAAGCGCGTCGGACGATGACGCTGGCCCATGGCACGGTCGCTTTATAAACCGCGTTCATAGCCTGCACGCCATAGCGGATGGTGCCGGTGCGCTCCGCTTCGCCGCCGATCATGAAGCCGGGATTGTCGACCAGATGGACGACCGGCAGGTGGAATTGCTCGGCCAGCTTGGCAAAGCGCTCGACCTTCTCCGATGATTTGGCCTCCCACGAGCCGCCGAGAAAGGACGGATCATTGGCGAGTACGGCGACCGGCCAGCCGTCGAGACGGGCAAAGGCGGTGATCGCGGCGCGGCCCCAGCGTTTGCCCATTTCGAACACCGATCCTTCGTCGAACACCGACGTCATGATCTTGCGCATCGAATAGACCTGCTTGTCGGCGCGCGGCACGGCGGAGAGCAGGCTTTCATCCTTGCGGTCGACGGGATCCCAATTCTCGGCGCGGGCGGATAGCTGATTTACGTTGCTTGGCAAGTATGACAGGAATTTGCGGGCGGTAACAAAGGCCTCGGCTTCACTGGCGACCTCTTCGTCGATCACGCCGTTGATGGTGTGAATGTCAGAGCCACCCAGCTGCTCCTTGCTGAGATCTTCGCCAATCGCAGCAGCCACGGCCGGCCCAGCGGCAAAGATTTGCGAAAGGCCCTTCACCATGATCGAATAGTGGCTGGCGACGGCACGCGCCGCGCCCATGCCCGCCGTCGGCCCGAGCGCCAATGATACAACCGGCACGGTGTCCTGGTTCTTGATAATATCTTCCCAGCCGGGAACGGCCGGGACATAGGTAAAGCCCATATCCTCGAGGCTTTTGACCGAGCCACCGCCGCCGGTGCCGTCGATCATCCGGATCATCGGAATGCCAAGCGTATGCGCCATCTTCTCGCACTGGGTGAATTTCCGGTGCAGCGCCGCATCGGCGGCGCCGCCGCGTACCGTGAAATCATCGGCAGAGGCGACAACAGGGCGGCCCTCGATATTGGCGCGACCGAAGATCAGGTTGCTCGGCGCAAAATCCTCGAACGTGCCATCCTCGGCATAGGTGCCGCGGCCGGCAATCTTGCCGATCTCGCGGAAACTGTCTTCATCGACGATTCCGGCAATCCGCGCCCTTGCATCCAGCTTGCCGCGGCCGTGCTGGCGAGAGACTTTTTCCTCGCCGCCCATTTTTTCGGCGAGCCGTTGGCGCTCGGCCAGTTCTTCAAGTTCGGGTTTCCATGTCATATCCTGCGTTTAACCGAGTGGTTAAGGCAGGGGAAGCGGGAATATCGGCTACGCATCAATCGGCGCTGATTCCGGGCCGGAGATATTCAAGCGCGCTGCGCATCGCGGGGTCGGTACCGTCGGTGTCCCGGTCGGCCGATTCCAGCGGCATATCGGCGACATAATCCTCGCGCGGGGTGCCGTTGACGTGGAACAGCGTTTCCGTGCCGAGATCCATGCGGGCTCCGGATTTTTCGAGATCGATATTGGACAGCGCTCCCAGCAGGTCCGCCATGTCGGACGATATGGTATAGGCATCGGCAGCCGCATCCAGGCCGATCACCAGCCCTTCGCCCATGCTGCCGGTCCAGCGTCCGCCAAGTACGACGATCGGCTTCGGATATTGCGGATTGCGGGGTTTGACTTGTTCGATAAAGCGGCGCGGCACGGTAAATTCCCGCTCGATGCTGGGGATTTCATGGATCTGGTAGGATCGTGTTTTCGTCACGAAATGGCCAATGATGCTGCGCGCCACCTCGGTATTGCCGCCGCTGGGCGTGTTGCGAAGATCGATGATCATGGCTCTGGTGTCGGACAGGCTTTGTACCGCCTGATCGAAAGCCGGGATCAGATCATTATTGCCCAGCGCATTGTTGATGTGGATGATACCGACATCACCGTTCCTGCTGGTTTCCAGCAAAGGACCGGCGTTTATGGTTTTGCTCAGCGCATAGGTTGCTGGCAGGTCGATCGTCCGGAGTTCCCCGCCGACTTCAAAGACCAGAGTGCGGGGCTTGTTGCGCAATCCGCTGACTGTAAGCTTCGCACCATAATTTCTCTGCCGGTCCGTCGGATCGGGCAGCAACTGCCCATAAGGCCGGAGCGCCGCAGCGCTCATATCTGTTCCGTCCGCAGAGATAATCTGCCAGCCAGGGCGAATCCCGGCCTCGTCCGCAGCAGAGCCGGCGCGAACATCCGCGACATAGAAGCGGCCGCCGATATGTTGGGTGGCAATATCCGATCCGGTGGGAATGATCGAATAATCAGTTTCGTCGAAAGGGCCGACGATGAAATGCGGGTCGGAAAAGGTCAGTGCCGTCTGGTGCAGGATCTTGCGAAATCCATCCCGGTCAACGACTTCCAGCGCAAGGGTTTTTGAGCGCGCAAGCTGTGCGTCAACATCAATGTCGCTGCGCTGCGCATAGGCATAGAAAAGACGGAACTGGTCTTCAAACTCCTGCCAGGCTTGCCCGGCATCAAAAATTTCGGCGCTTTCAGCCTGCGCAGACGGTGTCTGCTCCGCCGCATATGCCGGGGCGACCATGAATAAAATGAGACTTAGGGCCATCGCTTTAGCCAGTGCTTTCATTTCTGCTCCTTTCGCATTGCGCCCTTTATTCCATACCCGTTGCAAGTCCGAGCGCCTGTTGCAACTTCCGATTGCATGATTATCGCCGGGCTGGGTGAACTTTACAGATAGAGCGCCTTGTTTTTTCTGTGACCTTTGGCGGAAAGGCGCAGAAAACCGGCGCGTGCGCCGAAGCAGGGTGCCGCCTAGTGTAACCTTTGGGAAATGCCGCCTCAGTGAGCAGGGTAAGGGATGCATTCATCATCCTGCCAGCATAGCGCGCGCCGCCGATGTAGGAAAGGATCATGAGACGCTATCCATTGTTCCGATTTAATGTGGCATGTTCCATTGACTGGCATACCACCGCCACGTTGCACATCCAGTGACGTGAACGGCTGCACAGGCGTTGCTTGTGCTGCTATTGTATTTTGCACCTTTCGTTTTTACTTCAGTAGCATGAGCTGGTTGTTCTTCCTCCTTGGTGCATTGGCAATTGTCTCCGTGTTTTTATATCGGCACTGGGCGAGAAAGCGTCGGCGCCAGCAACTGTTGGCGACACCGCTTACTTCAGAACAGCGCGAAGTGATCGCTAGGCTAGTGCCGATTGTCCGCCGGCTACCGGAACCATTGCGGCCCAAGTTGGAAGGGAAGATCAATCTATTTCTCGATCAGGTCACCTTCCGAGGCAATCAAGGTCTCGAGATAACCGAGGAAATCAGGCTCTCGATCGCCGCTCAGGCCTGCTTGTTAATCGCCAACAGTCCGGCTTGGTACAACACGATCAGAAACGTGTTGGTCCATCCTTCCGCCTTTCACATACACCGCAACTCTCATGACGGACTTGTCGTCCATGAGGGCAGGCACTCGATGCTTGGCGAAAGCTGGGCCAGGGGACCGGTTATCTTGTCATGGGAGCACGCGCTTCACGGGGGGCTCGAGGAAAACGATGGACACAATGTCGTCATCCACGAATTCGCGCACCAACTGGACAGCCTGACCGGCGACACCAATGGCATTCCGATCTTGCGAAAGGGGCAAGCGTATAAGGGCTGGGAAAAAGCTATGTTGGATGCCTTCCACAAGCATGTGGAACGTGTTGAACGTGGACACAACACTTTGATCGACCCCTATGGCGCAAACAACCATCAAGAGTTCTTTGCTGAAGCAATTGTCGCGTTTTTTGAAAAACCCCGGTTGATGCACCGCGAGGAGCCAGCGCTCTATGCGCAGCTGTCGGAACTGCTGGCGCTAGATCCCGCGCATTGGGAATAGGCAAGGCTGACTGAGAATCCCGGCAATCGAGGAATGCAGCCAATAGTGGAGACCCGATAACCCGGTCATGAGTGAGCATATTATCCGAGTATTTCCGACGTCCCTTTTGCGCCCTTAACAGCCATTAAAACGCACCACCGCCGGCGACCGCTAGCGGGGCGAAAGCCGATTTTGCTCACACGCGATCCGCAACGCCCGTTTTTGCTTCTTCAGCGGATATTGGCTTTCGTATTTCCATGCTGTCGCCTGTTCATTCTTCATCCCCGTAAATCGCGACGCTCGGTTCGCGCTCGCTGGTCGCCCGTCCGCGATACATGCCCGGTGTGTTGAAACTGTATCCAGCCTGACCCCATGGCGTGGCGTAGATGATGCCGCCGTCGCCGCCCAGTTCACCGAGTTCGGCGATGACATCATCGGCGATCTGCTGGATTTCCTCGTCGGACAGCTGGAATTCACTGCCGTGGACGACATACATATCATTGCCGTCGGCGTCTTTCGGCACCGTCAATTGCGCTTCCTTGATGGCTGCCGACCAGCGCAACCGGATGCGGGCGCAGATTTCGTGGGCGACGCCCAAGCGGATGAAATACTCGCCCGATCCGGTTGCCGAAATCGCGCAGCTGCGGTTGTCGGCATAAGTGCCCGCGCCGATGATCGGGCTGTCGCCGATTCGGCCCCAGCGCTTGCCGGTCATGCCGCCGGTCGAGGTGCCTGCGGCCATATCGCCGCCGCGGTCCTGTGCCACCACTCCGACCGTGCCGAACTTATAATCGACATCGGCAGCGCTGATTTCCTTGGCGAGGACGGCCTCAATCTGTTGCAGCCGCTGCGGGGTCGCATAATAATCCGGTGTTACCTGTTCCAACCCCTGTTCGCGGCTGAACTGGTTGGCGCCTTCGCCGGACAGCATCACATGCGGGCTGTGGTCCTTGACCGCGCGGGCCAGCAATATCGGGTTCTTGGTGCCGTTGATCCCGGCGACCGCGCCCGCCGACAGGTCGCTGCCGTCCATGATGCTGCTGTCGAGCTCGTTGGTCTTGTCCCAGGTAAAGACCGCGCCCTTGCCGGCGTTGAAATTCGGGTCGTTCTCCATCGAGATGATCGTGGCGGTGACCGCATCCATTGCACTGCCGCTGTCTTTCAATATGGCGGAACCTATCGCCAGGGCCTTGTTCAGCGCTGCTCTGATTTCTGCATCTTTTTCCGGTGTGATCTTGTCGCGGTCGATTGTCCCGGCGCCGCCGTGAATGGCCATCGACCAATAGGCTTCCGCTTCCACCCCGTCCTGCGCATGGGCCGCCGTTGCCATGGTCGAAAGCATCAGGGTCGGCGCCAACAGGCTCAGTAATTTCCGGATCATCAGACGTCTCTCCCGATTGGCTCTTATCATTTCTTCGCGAACAGCCTATATGTCCGGCAAACAGGCCCTTCTGACAAGAGCAAAGATATGACCTCAAATAATCCGTCGCTGCGACCCTGGCGCGATATTGATCGGCGCAAATCCCGCCAGATCATGGTCGGTGATGTGCCGGTAGGCGGCGATGCGCCGATTACCGTGCAGACGATGACCAACACTTTGACCTCGGACGCGAAGGCTACGATCGACCAGATTCGGCGCTGCGAAGAGGCGGGTGTCGATATCATCCGGGTGTCCTGTCCCGATGTCGAGAGTACGGCTGCGCTGAAGGAAATTGTCCGCGCCAGTAACGTGCCGATCGTCGCGGATATTCATTTCCACTATAAGCGCGGGATCGAAGCGGCAGAGGCGGGTGCGGCCTGTCTGAGGATTAATCCGGGCAATATTGGTTCCTCGGCGCGGGTGCGCGAAGTTATCGATGCGGCAAAATCCAACGGCTGCGCGATCCGGATTGGCGTGAACGCGGGCAGTCTGGAAAAGGACCTGCTGGAAAAATATGGCGAGCCTTGTCCCGAGGCTTTGGTCGAAAGCGCGCTCGACCATATCAAGATTTTGCAAGACCATGATTTTCACGAGTTCAAGGTGGCGGTGAAAGCCTCCGACGTGTTCCTTGCGGTTGCGGCTTATGCGCAGCTGGCTGACGCGGTGGACTGCCCGCTGCATCTCGGCATCACCGAAGCGGGTGGTCTGATCGGCGGCACTGTGAAAAGCTCGATCGGCATGGGCAATCTGCTCTGGGCCGGGATCGGCGATACGATCCGCGTTAGCCTGTCGGCGGAACCCGAGGAAGAAGTGCGGGTCGGCTATGAAATGCTCAAGGCGCTCGGTCTGAGAACCCGCGGTGTCCGCGTGGTCAGCTGTCCGAGCTGCGCGCGGCAGGGTTTTGATGTGATCCGCACGGTGCAGAAGCTGGAAGAACGGCTGCAGCATATTCGCACGCCTTTATCGCTGTCCGTGCTCGGCTGCGTCGTCAATGGACCCGGCGAGGCCCGCGAAACCGATATCGGCATCACCGGCGGCGGCAAGGGCAAGCATATGGTCTATCTCTCCGGCGTCACCGATCACCATGTTGCGGATGAGGATATGGTTGATCATATTGTGAAGCTGGTCGAAGCGAAGGCGGCAGAGATCGAGGCGGGGATTAGCGAAGCAGCTTGAGGTGCCACGCGATCGAGAGGCTGAAGTCTTGCAACGCATGCCGAGATTTATACCGTTCGCCCTGAGCTCGTCGAAGGGCCTCTCTCGGCTCGCGCTTCGTTAATGTGGCAGAGGGTAACATGCTTCGACAAGCTCAGCACGAACGGGGCCTGTAAAAACCCATTTTATGCTATGTTCCGAAAAGTTCCTGCCAATTTTCGCTGAAGGATGACCCATCATGACCCCAATTCGCAAACGCGCAAGTGACTTTCACCCCCATATTCTCGAGATTTTCGACGGCTATGTCCATGGCGCGATCTCGAAGCGGGATTTTATCAAGCAGGCCGGGAAATTTGCCGCCGCCGGGATAACCGGGGCGATGATATTGGATCAGCTGCGACCCAATTATGCCTGGGCGGCGCAGGTCGAGCCGGATGATCCGTCGATCACGGCCGAGCGGATCCGCTATGATAGCCCCGAAGGGCACGGCAAGATCAATGGATTGATGGCGAAGCCGGCGGGGGCGACCGGCAAGCTGCCTGCTGTGCTGGTGATCCACGAAAATCGTGGCCTCAATCCCTATATCGAGGATGTCGCGCGCCGAGCGGCCAAGGCCGGTTATCTGGCGCTGGCTCCCGATGGTCTGTCACCCTTGGGTGGCTATCCCGGCAATGACGATGACGGGCGGACGATGCAGCGCACGCTGGACGGCGCCAAGCTAATGGAAGATTTCTTCGCCGCTTTTGAATTTCTGCGCGATCATGACGGTTCTACCGGCAGGGTGGGGGCGGTCGGTTTCTGCTATGGCGGCGGGGTGTGCAACGCGCTGGCGGTGGCCTATCCCGATCTCGCCGCGTCGGTGCCTTATTACGGACGCCAGCCGGAAGCGGCTGACGTTCCGGCGATCGAGGCGCCGCTGATGATCCATCATGCCGGCAATGACGAGCGGATCAACGCCGGCTGGCCGGCCTATGAGGCCGCTTTGTCCGAGCATCAGAAAGAATATAGCGTGCATTTCTATCCCGATGTGAACCACGGCTTCCACAACGACACGACGCCGCGCTATGACGAGGAGGCGGCAACCCTTTCGTGGAAGCGGACGCTGGCCTTTTTCGAAACGCATGTGCGCGGCTAGCGCGGCTAGCGGGGAAGGCGGGTAATCAGCGGGTGTCGCTGAGCGGCATTGTCTCGTTCTCCAGCCAGTTGCCGACATCCGACAGATGTTCGGGCCGGGACTTCTGTAAAACCTGTGCGCCCAAATCCGCGAGCGACACCGATTTCAAACTGTCCCGAAATGCCCGCTCGGCCAACGCAAAAGCCGAAGCGATCTGGCAGGGATTTTTACAGTCTTTTGGCTTCAAACCACACGGACCGTTCTGCCGGATTTCGGTGCAACGGAAGGCGGGGGCATGGCCTTCGATCGCTGCCGTGATATCCCACAGCGAGATGTCGGTGGCGGGTTTCGCCAGCCGGTAACCGCCATGGGCGCCGCGCGAGGATTGTACGATCCCCGCCTTGCTGAGCGCCTGCAACTGCTTCGCCATATAGGCGGTCGGTACCTCGTGATAGCGGGCGAGCGCTTCGGCTTTCAGGCCGCGACCGTCCGGTAGTGCGATCATCATCACCGCGGCATGGGCGGCCCATTCGACGCCTTTGGAAATCTGCAAAATTTGACTCTCTGTTTAATTCGGACAATATATATCTGAATAACATGGACTCGGGATGATTTGAAGGAGAAATTGCATGCTGATGGGAAAGCCCGATCTGCTGGACCGCGTGGCGCAGATGCTGGTTCTGGGGGTTGGCTTGTTTGCGTTGTTGTTTGGCCTGTTCATGATCATTTGGCCGCTCGACTGGTATGTCGCGATCCCCACCGTCATCACCACCGGGCCGCCGAACAAGCATTTCATCCGCGATATCGGGATCGCCTATGCGGCCTGCGGGGTCATCCTGCTCTATGCGAGCATCAATATCCACATGCGCTGGCTCGCCGCCTTTGCGGGCGCATTATGGCTATCGCTGCACAGTGTGCTGCACATTTACGAAGTGTCAGTCGGGATTTGCTCGCCCGATGCCTTTGTCGCCGATGCGCCCGGCGTGCTGGGGCCGCCGCTGCTGGTGTTCCTGGCGCTGGGCATCCTGTTCGCGCGCCAGCGGATCGCGCCGGCCGGTATTCCGAAAGCTGTTTTTCTGAAATTCGCCAATGCGGAGGCAGAGGAAAGCGAGCGGCAATATCATGATGAGATCGCTGCTGCGCCTGGTCATGCCTTTGAAAAATTTGCTCATTTCCTGCCCGCCTCGATGCACCGGCACGCTGCGCCGGCGTTGCTGTTCCACGCCGCACGGATGGGGGCGAATATGGTCGAGGACTGCGGGCCCTGTGCGATCAGCTGTGCCAACTGGGCGCTTGCTGATGATGTTCCCAGAGAAACCGTCAATAGCTGGTTCAAGGGACCGGACAATCTGCCGGAGGAAGAAGCACTGGCCTTCGCATTTGGCCAGGCGATTGCGACCCAGTCTCCCGAAGCCTTTGAACTGGGCGACCGTATAGAGGCACAACATGGCCGTGCCGTCCGTTTCGAACTGGCAATGACGGCAGCGATTGTTCGCAGCTTTCCTGCGATGAAGCGCGGCCTTGGTCTGACAAAAGCCTGTTCCCTCACGCCGCTGGAAGTGTAATAGCCGGTGGATGAGATATATATTTTTGTTGTTCGCCGGGCTGGCCCTGTTTCCTGCGTCCGCGCTGCTGGCAGAACCGGCTGAAGCAGGGCATCCCGAAGCGCGCCCTTATGACGATAAGGCAGATGCGACGGTTGCGGTCGACGCGGCGCTTGGCCGGGCTATTCGGGCAGAAAAGCGCGTCATTCTCGTCATGGGGGCCAACTGGTGCCATGACAGCCGCGGACTGGCCGGCTGGTTTGCCCAGCCGCGCTTTGCCGCGATGCTGCAGGACAAATATGAGATCGTCTATATCGATGTCGGCCAGCGGGACCGCAATATCGATATCGCCCGGCGTTTTGGTCTCAAGTCAATCAAGGGCACGCCGACCGTGTTGGTGCTATCCCCGCAGGGCGGGTTGCTCAACCGCAAGTCGGCTCCCAAATGGCGCGATGCAGCGAGCCGCGAGGAAGACGATATCTTTACCTATTTCGACCAATTTTCGCCCGAACTCTGAGCCGAAGGAAAGCAGGTGCCCCGCGCATTGACCTATGTTCTAATCCTGCTGGCAGTGATTGCTGTGGCGCTGTTCTTCCTGCCACTCAGGCTTGCCGTGGGATGGGCCGGGCTGGAAGGATCGCGTTTCTCGGCCAAGACGATCAGCGGATCTGTCTGGAACGGCCGGATCGAGGGAGCGCAGCTCGGGCCGTTTCCGCTCGGCGATCTTGATGCGGGGCTGCAGGTGCTGCCGCTGCTGACCGGTCGTGTACTGATGGATCTCGAACGGCCGCCGGCCGCCGGTGATCCCGGACTGGTCGCAACCGTCGGCAAGTCGGGCAACAGCCTGCTGGTCCAGGACGTTACGACTGTCTTGAATCTCGGTAGCCAGCTGGCACCATTGCCGGCTTCCGCGATTGATCTGCAGGCGGTGAGCGTCAATTTTACCGGCGGTCGTTGCCAGTCGGCCGGTGGACAGGTGCGCGTGTCACTCGACGCGAATATCCCGGGGCTGAACCTCAAACAGGGATTGCTCGGCAATGCCGAATGCCAGGACGGGGTGCTGGCGCTACCGCTGCAAAGCGGATCGGGCATGGAACAGTTGACACTCAAGCTGCAAGGAAACGGGTTCTACACTGCGCGACTGTTCCTCTCGGGCAGTGACCGTGCGTGGACTTTACTCCTCCCCACTCTGGGCTTTCGCCCGGTGCCGGAAGGCTATGCGATAAAAGTGGCGGGGCAACTGGCCCGTTGATCCGCAAGGGGGGAGCGCAGGCCCGGCGCTCTCAACTGCCGAAGAAAAAGGCGTAATATTTTCTTTTGCGGAGGGTCTTCTTACCCGACAGCTTCTCGAACAGAAATCGCAGCAGGCGGATCGGATATAAGACCATATACCAGACCACTTTCAGCAACAGTGCAAAAATGGTTATCAGCGGGATGATAGGAAAAACATAAAAATGTCGGCGCACGGATTTTGACAGATCGGACTGGCCAGAAAAACGGACAAGAAATGCCGAAAAGAAAAAGGCTAGAACCAGATAGAGACCAATCAAGGTTTCAAGGCTGATCGGAGATGGCATAGATAGTTCCCTTCTAACTATGTTCGCACGGCTCTCCTGGTCATAGAGTGTTTCGAATCGGTCGCAAATACAGAAATTTACACGGATTTACATGGTTGAAATCCGAAGATAAAGCCATTTTTCCCCAGCGACCGATATTTTTTCCGGGAGTTGATATTAGAAGCTATAGACCTCACTTGGTATTTCAGGAGTGACCTTTACCTATGGCAGGCAAGTTGAAATTCTCGATTCTCGATCTTTCCCCCGTGCCGCAAGGCAGCGATGTCAGAACCGCGCTCGACCGGTCGCTGGCGCTCGCTCGTCACGGCGAAGCGCTTGGTTATGAGCGATACTGGATGGCCGAACATCACGGCATGGAGGGCATTGCCAGCGCCGCGACCGCAGTGGCACTGGCGCATATCGGGCAGGGGACCAACACCATCCGCATCGGTGCCGGTGGCATCATGCTTCCCAATCACGCGCCGATGGTGATTGCCGAGCAATTCGGGACGCTGGAGGCGCTGTTTCCGGGACGAATTGATCTGGGGCTGGGGCGGGCACCGGGATCGGACCAGCGGACGGCACAGGCTTTGCGCCGCAATCTCAACAGCGATGCGAACGAATTTCCGCGCGATGTACTCGAGTTACAGGCATTTCTGGCAGGCGATGACCGGCTTGGCATTCAGGCTACACCGGGGCAGGGGACGAACATCCCGCTATATATTCTCGGCAGCAGCCTGTTTGGCGCACAACTGGCAGCAGCCCTGGGCCTGCCTTATGCCTTTGCGTCGCATTTCGCACCGCAGATGCTCGACGAGGCGCTGAAGATCTACCGCCGTGATTTCAAGCCGTCGGAACAGCTTGCCGAACCCTATGTCCTGTGCGGTTTCAACATATTTGCCGCCGACAGCGACGCGGAAGCGGAATATCTGTCCAGTTCGATGTTGCAGAGCTTTGTCGCGCTGCGTACCGGTAATCCGGGCAAAATGCCGCCACCGGTCGAAGGCTATCGCGAAAGCCTGCCACCCCAGGCCCAGTCGATGCTCGAGCAGATCATGCAGGGTAGCGCCGTGGGCTCGCCGGAGACAGTGAAGCAAGGCGTCGATCGCTTTGTTGAACGGACCGGCGCCGATGAGCTGATCATTTCCGGTTCGATCTTTGATCAGGCGGCGCGCGAGAAAAGCTATAGCATTGCCGCGGAAGTTCGCGATCTGGTTGCCGTCTAGAGCCAAATTCGCTGCATACAGGTCTTGATTTTACCCTCCGGCCTGCGCATGACCCGGAAAATCGAAATTCCGAGACAGACCCCCCATGGGAGAAGAAAAAGTGCCACGCACAGGTAGAAATTCAGCACTTCGCGACTTTCTGAAAAGCGAAGCGGCGGGCGGCATATTGCTGATGGCGGCTGCCGCGCTGGCGATGATAGTGGCGAACAGCCCGTTATACGACATGTATCACCATTTTTTGCACGAGATAAAGGGACCGACCCTGTCGAGCAAACTGGGGCCGATGACGCCGCATTTGTGGATCAATGACGGGCTGATGGCGATTTTCTTCCTGCTCGTCGGGCTGGAAATCAAGCGTGAATTTGTCGACGGACGCCTCAACACATGGGAGCGGCGGCGACTGCCTGTGGTCGCGGCAGCGGCGGGCATGGTTGTGCCGGCGCTCATCTATCTGTTCGTGGTCAGGGATGTGCCCGCGCTTTACAATGGCTGGGCGATTCCGGCAGCTACCGATATTGCCTTTGCGATCGGCGTACTGGCGCTGCTCGGGCCACGCGCTCCGACCTCGCTGAAGCTGTTTCTGGTCACTGTCGCGATTGTCGATGACATGGGCGCGGTGGCGATTATCGCCCTAGTCTATACCGCCGAGATCAATGGCGCAGCGCTACTGGCCAGCGCGGCTATCCTGGCTGTCATGTACACGATGAACCGCAATGGTGTGCTCAAGCTTTGGCCCTATCTGATTGGCTCTGGTATGCTTTGGTATACCGTGCTGATGTCGGGCGTTCACGCGACCATCGCCGGGGTGCTTGCCGCTATGGTCATCCCGATCGTGGTGACTCCGACATCTCCGGATGCTGAGCATTCGCCATTGCACCGGCTGGAACACGCGATTTCGCCATGGAGTGCATTTCTGATAGTGCCGATTTTCGGCTTCGCAAATGCTGGCGTTTCATTGGAAGGCCTTGGCCTGGAGCAGATTTTTGCGCCATTGCCGCTCGGCATCGCTGCCGGACTGTTGCTGGGCAAGCAGATCGGAATTTTCGCCAGCGTATGGCTCGCGGTCAAAACCGGCTTTGCCGGTCGATTGGGCGGGGCGAGCTGGCTGCAGGTCTATGGCGTGGCGATGCTCTGCGGTATCGGTTTCACGATGAGCCTGTTCATCGGTGCTTTGGCTTTCCCGGGCAATGCGCTGTTGATCGAGGAAGCGAAGATCGGTGTCCTCGGCGGATCTGTTCTGTCCGCGATTATCGGCTTTTGCATATTGCGCTTCGCACCGCAGGGACGCCATCTGGAATCGCTGGACGAAGACGAAGCCGAGGAACTGCTTGATGTGTTGCCCGATGCGCAAGTTGAAAAACTGAAAGATGCCCTGTGAAAGCAACCGGGCTCGCTGCTGCTGCCTGTCTGGCGATTTCCGTCCCTGTAGCGGCAGCCGAACCCGCAGCGCCGTCGGTGATCGTCGATACGGTCGCGTTGAAAGCATCCACCGAGCTCGCTTCCATTGCCGGTGATTATGTAAAGCTCACGCTTGCCCTGGGTGAGCAGGAAGCTGGCTATGTCGACGCCTATTATGGTCCGCCGCAATGGGCCGAGGCGGCGAAATCCGATTCGCGCGACATGCGCGAGCTGGGTAATGCGATTGTCGTCCTTATGGAGCGACTGGACGCATTGCCGGCGAGTGGCGATCCGCTGATCGAATCGCGCAAGCGCTTCCTGTCGGCGCAACTGGAAGCGGCGGTGACCCGCCACGCGATGATACAGGGCGAGACGTTCGCCTTTGCCGACGAGGCCAAGGGACTGTTCGGCGTCGTGCCGGAACTCAGGCCGTTGGTAGAATTTGATCCGGTGCTCGAGGAGATTGAAAATATCGTACCCGGCGATGGACCGCTCAGCCAGAGGGTCGCCGCGTTTGAAAATGGGTATATTATTCCGAAGGACCGGTTGCAGACGGTGTTCGATACCGCGATTGCCGAGTGCAAGGCGCGGACCGTGCAATATTTCGATCTGCCCGAGGGCGAAAATTTCAAACTGGAATTTGTCACCGGCAAAAGCTGGAGCGGCTATAATTATTATCAGGGCAATTATCAGAGCCTGATCCAGGTCAATACCGACCTGCCGATCTTCATCGGCCGCGCCGTCGATCTGGGCTGCCACGAAGGCTATCCCGGCCATCATGTCTATAATATGCTGCTCGAGCGTAATCTGACCAAGGAGCGTGGCTGGCAGGAATTTTCCATCTATCCGCTCTATTCGCCGCAAAGCCTGATCGCTGAAGGCTCGGCCAATTACGGCATTGAACTGGCGTTTAGCGGACAGCAGAGGCTGGATTACGAACGGGATGTGCTTTACCCGCTCGCCGGCCTCGATCCCGACACGGCGGCGGCTTACTGGGCGCTGCAGATTGCCAAGCAGGCGCTAAGCGGCGCACGAATGACGATTGCCCAGCAATATCTCGATGGTGATATCAGCCGTGAGGAAGCAATTGCGCTGAACAAGAAATATCAGCTGGTCTCGGCCGAGCGAGCGGAGCAGATGACCGATTTCAACGAGCAATATCGCAGCTATGTGATCAACTATGGTCTTGGCATGGAAATGGTCCGCGACTGGATCGAAGTCCAGGGCGACGCGCCGGTGTGGCGCTGGAAGGCGATGGAGCGGTTGCTGAGCGAACCGATGTTGCCGGGGGATTTGGTGGTTGAGGAGTGATCTCGTCATCCTGAACTCGTTTCAGGACCCCGCGAAAATTTCGCGCTTAACCGCTCGGGATACTGAAACGAGTTCAGGATGATGAAGGAGCGATCGCTGCCAAAAGTCTGAAAGCCTATTTATGCCGATGATCCACAATCTTCTCCGCGCTTTGGGCAGCTTTCTCCTGTCGCTTGCGGTTATCGCCGCCATTGCCGGTGCGTTTCGGTTCGGGGTGGAGCCGGCGATTGCCGGGATTTTCGATGTTGATGAAAAGACGCGCGGATATGTCCGGCGGATCGGCATGCTCTGCTCCTTTGTGCTAGGGTACTGGATCTACACGAAATATATTGAGCGGCGGGCCGGTAAAAGCGATCTCGCCGTCGATATCCCTTTGATCGGACTGGGTGTTCTGTCGGGCGTTGCGATTATCGGCATACCGATGATCCTGCTCTATCTGATGGGCTATTATCAGTATATTTCCTATTCCGGCTTCCAGGCCGTGCTGGGCGTCGGCTTGGTCATTCTTGCTGCTGCCATATTGGAAGAGCTGCTGTTTCGCGGCGCCCTGTTCGCCATTTCCGAGCGATATTTCGGGACTATCGTCGCGCTTGTGTCGCAGACTCTGCTTTTCGCCAGCCTGCATATGTTCAACGATAATCTCGGGGGCTGGCTCAGCATATTGTCGACTGCCCTAATCGGCGGAATGTGGACCCTGATGTATATGGTTCGCCGCAATATCTGGATGATCGGTCTGCACCATGCCGCCTGGAATTTCACTATTTTCCTGACAGGCCTGCCCTTGACCGGTCAGGAAGACTGGCGCGCTGCGGCGCCGATGCAGAGCGACTTTGTCGGGTCGCGATTGATGACCGGCGGAGCCGCCGGACCGGAAGAGTCGATCCTTGTCCTGATCGTTGTGGCCGTCATAATCGGGCTGCTTATCAGGAAGAGCATGGACGCGAAGCTGATTAGGCCGCTGCCACGGCGATCCGTACCTTTCCGGCCGCAGGACAAAGGCAAGAACGACTTGAAGCCTGAATAGTCAGCCCGGAAAACCGATCGCATATCCGCTGGCCTCGAGAATTTTCTGCGGATCGCTGACGTTCAGCAAATCATGGATCGCCTGGGTCTTGTCCCCGGCCTGGTCATAATAAGCCTGGCTGATCCTCGCGCCGACGAAATAGCCTAGGTCTGCAGGCCATTGCTCGGCGGCTTTCCCATTATTGCCGATCCATTCGCCAAGATCTTTGCCAGACATTTGTTCGCTGAACCGGCTCCATATTGCGGCTTCATGCTCCAGTCCCCAGCGATAATGCGCGGGCGGGGCGCTGTCCGGCAGGGCCAGCATGGTGATAAAATCCGCAGACCCCTCCTGCAGCGCGGCCTTGAGCAGCGTCTCCTTGCCGGTATAATTTTGCATTGCGTGCATCTGTTCGTGGACCACCACATAGGGCAGGGTATCCAGCGAATAGTCGGTGACGATTTTCTGAAAGCCTGGCGATATTCCGGTTAGCGAAACGCCTTCGGACCATGACCAGACTTCGACGCCGATCAACATGCCGCTGGCTCCGGCCGTTCCGCCCGAATTCAAGCGGCCCATGACGAAGGTGACGTCGGGGAAATAGGCATCCGGATAAAGGGACTTCACCCTCGCGAATGCATTACGGATTTGCGGTTCGTAGGATTCCACCATCAGGGTCGTGCTGCGGATACCGTCATAATATTCGGGGCTCTTCTCGATCCGGTCGACAAGCAGCTCCATCGACTGCGTCTTGAGCCAGTGATAGTCAATCAGTCCCGAGCTCCCCGGTGCCAGATAATATTTTCGCAAAAGCGCCGCCTTCTCCGAACGCCGCTTCGTCTTTGCCATCATATCATAGGCCGCCCAAAATCTCGAAATATCAGCCGAGACCAGATTGGCATCTTCTGGAAGCGAGCGTTTGGCCCGATATTTTGCATCATTCTTCCGGGCATCTGCGATGATTGATTGCAGCGCCGGAGAGTCCAGTGCGGCGAAATCTCTGCTCTCCACTATATTGTCGACATAGCGAAATCCCTGTGACGCAGCCATCGATAGCGCCCGCAACGCCGGGCCCTGCTGGTTGCTTCTGGCAAAGGCTCCTGCGGCCCGAAAGGCCAGCCAGCCACCCAAGTTGCCCCGGATATTTTCGCTGAGCCTTGCCGCGCGCTGCCAGTAGCTGGCGGCTGCGGCGAAGTTCCCTTCTTTCGCCGCCAGACCAGCCTGCTCATCAAGGCGTTGTATGGCAGAAAAATCGGCAAGCCATAGCGCGTGCGTTGGGGGAGCCGCTGGATTTGCCGCCGAGTTTTCGGTGCTGTCCTGGGCTGAAGCCGGAATATAGCCCAAGATCACGGTCGTCCCCGCAACCAGCGACATCAGCAATTTCGCTCCTAAAGACATGGCGTTTGTCCTTCCGGTTCATCCGAAAAGCTAACGGTCGCGACCATTGATGTAAACCCCGGACAGGGAAGGCGATTTCGCTGCCGTCGGCGATTTTGCAAAACCGCATCAGCCCCACCGAATCCCACTTGCGCCCTACAAAAATTGGCGTAATTCAAACGCAGATTTTCGGGATAGGATCGCTGCATGGCCTTCAATCTTTTCGGACGTATCAAACCACTAGACGCGATATTGGCAACGGCGGAGAAAAAGGCGCTAACCCGCTCTCTCGGTCCCGTTCAGCTCACCTTATTGGGGGTGGGAGCGGTCATCGGCACCGGGATTTTCGTGCTGACATCGGAAGCGGCGCAGAAGGCCGGGCCGGGTATGATGTGGAGTTTTGTCATCGCCGGGCTGGTTTGTGCGGTGGCGGCGCTTTGCTATTCGGAACTGGCCTCGATGGTGCCGGTATCGGGCTCCGCCTATACCTATACTTATGCGGTGATGGGCGAACTGCTGGCGTGGATGGTCGGCTGGGCGTTGATCCTGGAATATGCGGTCGCGGCTAGCGCGGTTTCGGTAGGCTGGTCGGGCTATTTTGTGGGCCTGCTGGCCAATGCGGGGATAGAGTTGCCGAGGGCGCTGACGATTGGCAGTTATGCGCCCGGCGGGCTGATTAATTTACCGGCGCTGATTATCGCGTTGCTCGTGACCTTTCTCCTGATGATCGGCACCAGCGAGAGCGCCAAGGTCAATGCAGTGCTGGTGGCGATCAAGGTTTTGGCGCTGACCATGTTCATCGTCCTCACCCTGCCGATGATGCAGGGGCAGAATTTCGATCCGTTCATGCCCAATGGATGGTTCGGGGAAAGCCGTGGTTTTGGCGCGGTCGGTGCGGCGGCCTCTATATTTTTCGCCTATGTCGGCTTTGACGCGGTGTCGACCGCGGCAGAGGAGACCAAGAACCCGCAGCGCAATGTGCCGATCGGTCTGCTCGGCAGTCTGGCCATTTGTACGGTTTTCTATCTGCTGGTGGCGGCCGGCGCGATTGGCACGGTTGGCGCGCAGCCGATTGTCGACGCAGCCGGTAATGTACTGGCACCCGGAAGCACCGCTTTTGCCGCGCAATGTCAGACCTTGCTGACCGCGGGCCACGAACCTCTCGTGTGCAGCCATGAGGCGCTGGCCTTTGTGCTGCGGAACATCGGCTATCCGGCCTTTGGCAATATCATCGGCATTGCTGCCTTCCTCGCCTTGCCATCGGTCATATTGATCATGCTGTTCGGCCAGACCCGGATATTCTTCGTGATGGCGCGCGATGGTCTGTTGCCGGAAAAGCTCGCCACTATTCACCCGAAATGGAAAACACCGCATATCGTGACCGCTATCACCGGTGTCGCGGTTTCGATATTCGCGGCGTTTCTGCCCGTGGGGCGGCTTGCGGATATTTCCAATTCGGGGACCTTGTTCGCCTTTCTGATGGTCGCGGTGGCGGTGCTGATCCTGCGCCGTACCGATCCCGGGAGACACCGCCCGTTCCGCACGCCTCTGGTCTGGTTGGTCGCACCGCTGGCGATCGTCGGCTGTTTGGGGCTTTTCTACAATCTGCCGCTCGATGCGAAGCTGGTATTGCCGATCTGGGGCGGGATCGGACTGCTGCTCTATTTCGCTTATGGTTACAGAAAGAGCCATGTCGGGCGCGGCCATATCGAGGTGCACGAGGCGGATGTCGATGCACCGCCGCAGCCGGTTCCGCCGATCAGCGACCAATAAGCTGTTTTTGCGGACTGTAAATTTCAGGGCGATGTTAACTATCTGCTAACCAATTTCGTTCACTCCTGTTTCTGAAACATGAACGGCGCGGATATGCGCGCGCCATGAACAGGGAACGAACTTTATGACCAGACAGAGCACGCCCGAAAATTCTCCGGTAGATGTCGCCATCATTGGCGCGGGGCCGGCTGGCCTGACCGCCGCCTACCTGCTTTCGAAGAAGGGCTATTCGGTCAAGGTGATCGAAAAGGATCCGAAATATGTCGGCGGAATCAGCCGGACGGTAGAGCATGAAGGCTTCCGCTTTGATATTGGCGGGCATCGCTTCTTTTCCAAAAGCCAGGAAGTGGTCGATCTGTGGAATGAAATCCTGCCAGACGACTTCATCCAGCGCCCGCGGATGAGCCGCATCTACTATGAAGGAAAATTCTACAGCTATCCGCTGCGTGCCTTTGAAGCCTTGTGGAATCTCGGCATCTGGCGCTCGACGCTTTGCATGCTGAGCTATGGCAAGGCCAAGGTTTTTCCGAACAAGAATGTGAAAAGCTTTGAAGACTGGACCGTTAACCAGTTTGGCTACAAGCTCTATTCAATTTTCTTCAAGACCTATACCGAGAAGGTCTGGGGCATGCCGTGCGACGAAATGTCGGCGGACTGGGCGGCACAGCGTATCAAGGGCCTGAGCCTGTGGAACGCGGTGACCGACGGTCTGAAACGTTCGCTCGGCCTCAACAAGAAACCCAATGACGGACAGGAAGTCAAAACCCTGCTCGAAACCTTCCGCTATCCACGCCTCGGCCCCGGCATGATGTGGGATGCAGCAAAAGCCCACGTCGAAGCCAAGGGCAACGAAGTGCTGATGGGCCATAGCCTGAAGCAGCTGGCGCAGGATGCCGATGGCAACTGGCGGATGAGTACGACGAATGCCGATGGCGAAACCATCATCACTGCGAAACATGTGATTTCAAGCGCGCCGATGCGCGAGCTTGCCACCCGTATCCATCCGCTGCCGAAATCCATGCCGGAAGCGCAGGATCTCAACTATCGCGATTTTCTGACCGTGGCGCTGAAGGTAAAGTCCGCGGATCTGTTCCCGGACAACTGGATCTATATCCACGATGATCGCGTGCAAGTCGGCCGGGTGCAGAATTTCCGCAGCTGGTCTCCCGAAATGGTACCGGACGAGAATATCGCCTGTGTCGGCCTCGAATATTTCTGTTTTGAAAATGACGGTCTCTGGTCTTCGTCCGACGAGGAACTGATCGAACTCGCCAAGCAGGAAATGGCAATTCTGGGCCTGTGCAATCCCGACGATGTCGTCGGCGGCGCGGTTGTGCGTCAGGAAAAGGCCTATCCGGTCTATGACGACAGCTATGAACAGAATGTCGCCACCATGCGCGATGATCTGGAAAGCCGCTTCCCGACGTTGCACATGGTCGGTCGTAATGGCATGCACCGCTATAATAATCAGGATCACGCGATGATGACCGCGATGCTGACGGTCGAGAATATCGAAGCCGGCACCCGTAAATGGAATGTCTGGAACGTCAACGAAGACGCCGAATATCATGAATCCGGCGACGAGGGTGAACAGCAGGTCATTGCCGAAGAAATCAGCGAAGACCGTGTCGCCGCGCTCGAAAGCATGCGTGATGTGCCGAAACGGATCGAGGAAACCGTGCCTGACGCCAAACCATCCAAAGCGGCGTAACCAGGATGGAACGCAGCGGACAGGATAGACGGTCAATGGTTGGCGTTTGGGCAGGAAGTCTGCCCGCGCCGCTGGCCATTATGCAGCGATTTTCGATCACCCGTTATTTGCTGGCGAGTATCGTTTCACTGGCTTTCGATGTATCATTGTTCATGGTGCTTGTGGCCTTTCTGGTCGAACCCGGCTGGGCATCGGCTCTGGGCTATTCCGCCGGTATCGTGATACACTGGGTGATATCATCGCGTTTCGTGTTTCCCGGAAAGGAAAGGCTAGGCGGCGCATTGCAGCTTCAGCGCCTTGGTTTTATTGGCACCGCCATTTTAGGCCTTGGGATAACCGTGGCGATCGTCAGCTGGCTCACTGAGCTCGGATTCCTGCCGGTTGTTGCCAAAGGATCGGCGGTTTTTGTGAGCTTTTTTGTGGTTTATCTGACACGAAAATTCGGTGTTTTCCGGTGATTGAAGATGCACCAGGAACATTTCGCTAAATTATTTTGAAAGTGCGTGTTGCGGAAGGCAGTGAATTTTGCGGCAGGTCACTTTTCCCCACTGTCAGCGATTAGTACCCTTGCTGGAACATTTGTTCCAAGGCCGTATCTAAATGACGATCAAGCTCGCTAATTTGCATATCGGGTCAATGGCAGCAGGCATATGAAGGCAACGCTCGGAGAAAGGAAAATAATGACATCACTTCTTTCTCCACGCTATTTTCGTCAGCAGATATTTGCTGTCTGGGTCGTGCTCTCAGCCTTGCTGATCATCGCACAATGGTCGCAAATTATCGCGTTCCAGATGGGGGACGCCGATGACAATCTGCGGATGGTGCAAATCATGGATTGGCTCGCCGGGCAGAGCTGGTTCGATGTCACCCAATATCGAATAAACCCGCCCGACGGTGGTCCGATGCACTGGTCACGTTTGGTTGACGTGCCGGTTGGCGCGCTGGTTCTTATGTTGCAGCCGATCTTGGGGCCGATGGTGGCTGGCCAAATCGCGGCGACGGTTGTTCCGCTGCTAACTCTCGGGGTCCTGCTTTGGCTGACCGCGAAAATCACGGAAAGGCTATTCGGCCATCATGCGGCGCTGCTTGCTGCAGTGTCGATCTTTGCCATCATTCCGGTAATCAACCAGCTTTTACCCATGCGGATCGACCATCACGGCTGGCAGCTGGTTCTCTTTCTGACGTGCATGTTCGCACTGATTGATCGCGCCCGACCCAGACGCGCGGCTCTCCTTCTGGGAATTGCGGCAGCGACGTGGCTGGAAATATCGGTGGAGGGATTGCCCTTTGTTATCCTGTTCCTCGGATTGTTCTCGTTGCGCTGGCTGTTTCCCGAGCAAGGTGAACAGAATCAGAGGTTTGCAAATCAATTTCCGCTGGCGCTAGTGGCAACAGCAGGGACAGCCGGCTTGCTGTACATGGTGACAGAGGGGCTCGGGTTCCAATCCAACTATTGCGATGCTCTTTCTCCCTTTCATCTGGCCGCCCTGGCGTTGGTTACCGCCATAATATCCGCTGCGTCATGGGCCGGGTTGCATGGAAAACTGGCTAATAGATTGATTGTCTGTGCGGTTGCCGGAGCGACGGGAATCGCAATGGTGCTTTTGATTGCACCGCAATGTGCGGGCGATGCATTCAGCAACCTGGATCCTCTCGTCCGCGAATATTGGTTCAACCGGACGCCCGAAGGTCTACCGCTTTGGCAGATCGGCGATATCAGGCAGTTGCAGATAATTGCAGCAATCGCCGTCGGGTTGGCTGGATTTGTCTATCTTTTCAGGTTCGATGAAAAGGTAGCGCCGCGTGACAAGGTGCTGCTGCTCCTGTTGTTTTTGGGATCGGCGATAGTGGGTATCTATGTGTCCCGTGTGTCGGTCTATGTGCTCTGCGTTGCGAACGTCATTGCCGTACCGGCGGTCTTGCAGATTTTCAAAGCGAGCGATCGAAAGTCTGGTCTTGTATCGCGCTTGGGGCTGAAGATTGTTGGTGCGATGATGCTGGCACCAACGGTGGTTGCACCGATAGTCTATTCGGTCATGCAAAACCGCTCGAGCGAAGAGCAGGGTGCTGTCGTGATTGACGACCAAATCAAGCTTGAAGAAGCGTTAAGCTGTCACACCATAACTTCCATTCAGGCCTTGGGCATCCTTGGTAAGGCACGAATCATGACCGGGCTGGATGTGAGCCCTTTGATCTTGCAGCATACCGGACTGAGTGTCGTGGCAACCGGCCATCATCGTAATCAATATGCCATGAAGGATGTTATCCAGACGTTTACTGGTTCGCCAGAGCAAGCGGAAACGATCATGACCCGGCGTGAAGTAGAATATCTGGTGGGCTGTAACGGTAGCCCCGAACTTAATTATTATACACTGCGTGCACCAAAAGGGTTTTGGGCGAAAGTGCAGGCCGGAGAAGCTTTTGAGTGGCTGGAACCGCTGCCGATGATCGGACCATTTAACATCTGGCGCGTCAGGAAGAACGAGGCAGGTGAATGACCACTGATAAGTCCTTTCCCTGGAGTCGTTTCATACTCGTCTGGATGGCTGTCTGCGCCTTGCTGATACTGGTGACCCGTGGCCAGATCATGACGGGCATCGGCTGGGATCCGGACGATCAGCTGCGTATGGTGCAGTTGCGCGACTGGCTCGGCGGACAAAGCTGGTTTGACACCACACAATATCGGATCGGCGAACCGGACAGCCAGCCGATGCACTGGCCGCGCTGGATCGAACTGCCGCTGGCTCTGGTATTCCTGTTGCTCAAGCCGCTACTGGGAGCGGCGACCGCCGAAACCGCGGCAATGGTCATCGTGCCGCTGATCACGCTGGGTGTAGCCATGTGGCTGGTTGCCAGGATTACCGAACTGATTTTCGATCGCCCGATCGCGATTCTGGCAGCAACCTTGACCGCGACCGCGGTGCCGATTGTTGCGCAGATTCGGCCGATGCGGGTGGATCATCATGGCTGGCAGATCGTGCTCGCGCTTGCTGCTCTGTGGACCATGTTCTGGCCCGACAAGCGCAAGGGCGGCATCGCGCTGGGCTTTGCGCTGGCGCTCTGGCTTTCGATATCGCTCGAAGGGCTGCCAATATCGGCTGCTTTCATCGTGCTCCTGGTCTGGCGCTGGGTTTTCCAGACCGAAGAAGGGGTTCGTTTGTTCTGGACTCTGCTGAGCTTTCTGATTGCGAGTTTCCTTTTCTATTTCGGCAGTCAGGGCAATTTTGACATTGCGATCAACTATTGTGACGCGCTTTCCCCGGTACATTTGCTGGCCGGTACGGCGGGGGCCGCTGTCATATTGCCGGCGATCAAATGGCTGCCCGCGAATATCCTGTTGCGCGTCTTCAGCCTGGCCGTCGCCGGTGTGGCGGCATTGGCCATCTTCTGTAGTCTGGCGCCGCAATGTGTCGGCGGGGCGTTCAACACGATGGATCCGGTTGTCCGCGAATATTGGCTGGTCAATGTCCTCGAAGGTCTGCCGATCTGGTACCAGAATGGCAAGACCATGGTCACCTTGCTCGGCGGATCGATCATCGTCGGGCTGGGCAGTCTGATCTACATCGTCCGTGTCCGTCCCGGCCAGATCGACCGCAGCAATTTATTCATCCTCGGCTATGCCTTTCTCTGGGCATTGGTGTTGTCGTTATTCGTTCAGCGCGCCACGGCGGTTGCAGCGGCCTTTGCCCTGCCGTTTCTGGCCTGGGCCGTGCATCAGGCCTTTGTCAAAGCGCGGGGCATCAGCAATGTGCTGACACGTATAATCGCGACAGCAGCGGTGGTGATTCTGATCATGCCGGGACCGCTGGCCGTGGCGCTGTTCAACAGTGTCAGCGCAGAGGAAATAAACGCCGAGAACAATCCGGAAAACGCCATGTGCAGGGGCGACGAGTCGCTTGCCCGGCTTAACGCCTTGCCCCGTTCCAATATTCTGGCCCCCTTTGATTTTGGTCCGCGCATATTGCTGCTAACTCCGCATAGTGTGCTCGCCACCAGCCACCATCGCAACGATCAGGCGATGGGTGACCAGATCAGGATATTCACCTCGGCACCGGATGTCGCGCGCGGCATTCTGGAAGCACACAATATACGCTATATTGTTGCCTGCGACGATGAAGCGGAGCTGGCCATTTATGCGAAGAAACATCCCGATGGCCTGTGGGCGCGACTGGCCAAAGAAAAGAAGCCGGACTGGCTGCAATCTGTCCATATTCGGGACAACGGCTTGAGAATCTGGCGTGTGGCGGCAAAAGACTTGCCTAACCAAATGTAAACTATGATAGGTTTTGCTCGATGGTCGCACATTGAGATGGTCGCAGATAATAAGAACCACGGAGTTTATAATGGCAAGGGTCACCGGTCTCGGTGGGATTTTTCACAAAGTGAAAGATCCGGCAGCAACACGCAAATGGTATAAGGACTATCTCGAACTGGACGGGGAATATGGTCCGATGCTCAACTGGTCGGATGAAAAGGGTGACAAGCCGTATAGCCTGATCAGCCATTTCCCCGAGACCACCGAATATCTGAAGCCCAGCGATGCGCAATTCATGATCAACCTGCGGGTTGATGATCTGGACGCCTATGTCGAGAAGCTCAAGGAAAAGGGTCTCGAGATTCTGGGCCACATTGACGAAGGCTATGGCAAATTTGCCTGGATTCTCGATTGTGACGGGATCAAGCTGGAATTCTGGCAGCAGGTAGACGCTCCGGAAAGCTGATCGCTGCGGTTCAGGCGGGAATGAATTTCAGCGCCAGCCCGTTGATGCAATGACGCTTGCCGGTGGGTCTCGGTCCATCATCGAAAATATGCCCCAGATGCCCGCCGCAGCGCGCGCAATGGGCTTCAGTGCGCGGATAGCCGATCTTGTAGTCTCTGGTTGTGCCAATCCGGTCCTTGGCGATCGGACCCCAGAAGCTCGGCCAGCCGGTGCCGCTGTCATATTTCTTGTCCGATTTGTAAAGACCGAGATTGCAGCCTGCGCAAGCGTAAACGCCCTCGCGTTTCTCTTTGTTCAGCGGACTGGAATAGGCGCGTTCGGTGCCCTCCAGACGCAATATCCGATAGCGGGCGGCGCCCAGCCGACGTTTCCATTCGTCGGCTGACCGATTGATTGCGAATTTGCCACCGGCTCGTGCTTCCGCATTGTCGAACAGGCCCGAGAGGCTGACAGCCCCTGTGGCTCCGGCGGCAACCAGAGTTCCGGATATGACGGTGCGCCGATCAAGCGATTTCATCTGCAATCCTTTCCGCTATTCCTGAATCATTCGAAGCAGGTCAGCGATTGGTTACAGATTTATGCCTGAACGGGAACTGATCAATATTTCGAAAGCTCGACTTCCAGCTCGCGGAAGCCGTGGACGAAACAGGCATGGACGCGGCGATTTTTGCCGGTCGGATTGACCTGCATGCGGCGCTTGTGCATTTCTTCCAGTAATATCCGGATCTGCAACTCGGCAAGACGGGCACCGACGCAGCGGTGGATGCCATAGCCGAACGCGAGATGCCGCCGCGCGTTTTCGCGGTCGACAATGATCTTGTCTGCTTCCGGGAAAACCTCTTCATCGCGGTTAGCGGAAATATACCACATGACGACCTTGTCGCCCTTTTTGATCTGATGTCCGAACAGGTCATGATCTTCCAGAGCCGTGCGCCGCATATGGGCAAGCGGGGTCTGCCAGCGGATGATTTCCTGCACCGCATTGGGAATAAGATCGGGGTTCTGCTGAAGCTTTGCCCGTTCTTCGGGGAACTGGCCCAGACCATAAGCCACGCCCGACATGGTGTTGCGAGTGGTGTCATTGCCGCCAACGATCAGCAGCACAAGATTGCCCATGAATTCCATCGGATCCATGTCGCGCATATGTTCGGAATGGATCATCATCGAAATCAGGTCAGGGGTCGGTTCTGCATCCACCCGTTCATTCCACAGCTTGGTAAAATAGGCGCCCATTTCATAAAGAATATGCCGGCGCTGTTCGGTCAAATCCTCGGCAACCGACAGTTCGACATCACCGGCCCAGTCCGACCAGAAGGTCAGCAGTCGGCGGTCTTCCCAGGGAAAGCCGAACAGGATTGCAAGCATGCCGGTCGTCAACTCGATCGAGACCTTGTCGACCCAGTCGAATTTTTCGCCCCATGGCAGGCCATCGAGCACTTCTTCGGTGCGCTGGCGGATTTCGGTTTCCATCCGCTTCATCTCGGTTGGCGTGAAGGCCGGCGCTACGGTGCGCCGCTGACCAGTGTGCTTCGGCCGGTCCATGGCGATGAACATTGGCAGCTGAAAATCGGAATCATCGAAATCGGGATTGGCGATGGTGATGCCGCCGTGGGAAACATCGGAGGAATAAATGTCCGGTAGCGCTTCGACATGCTGAATCGGTTTGTAGGTGGTGATGTTCCAGAAATCCCCGTGCACTCCGCCTTCGACCTTGTTGATCGGTGCCTGCGCACGCATTTCCGCAAAGGGCTTGCGCCAGAGATCCTTGCTGTAAAGCTCGGCGCGGCTGACATCCCAGGGGTTGGGATCACCATCTGTGATGGGAGGATTGCGTTTGTACCAGCCTTCCAGCGCCTCATCGGCGGTGGGCGAGGTGGTCAGGTTATCAAGGTCAATTTGGGGAACGGATGCCATAAGTCTCTCCTGCCGTTGCTGGTTGCAGCAATCGGTTGCGTTTCAAAACTAGTCCAATCTGGCGCTATTGACAGTAATGTCAATGTCTTTTCGGCAAATTACGTGAATCTCGAGACTATTTTCCGGTGACTCTGGCGAGCAGACCTTTTTTGCGGGCGGCCTGGCCAGACTTCATCACGTTGCGGCGGAACAGCATCACCGAAAAGCGGATGATGATTATCGTGAAAATGGCTTGCCAGATCAGCGCCAGACCATGCTGCCAGATATTATCCATCTGCGCGGCCCGTGCGATCATCGCGAAAGGAGAGCTGAACGGGAACAGGACGGCAAACCATTCTACCGGTTCGCCCAGTTTGGTGATCGAGGAATAAGCGAGGAAGAAGACCAGCAATTGCCCCATGGTGACCGGCATCGACAGCGTCTGCACTTCCCGGACGGTTGTTGCCATCGCCCCGATGCCGAGAAACAGCGAGCCCAGAAGCAGATAGGCCATCGAGAAATAGAGTATCAGCAACAGGCAGAATAACGGCCAGCCGACGGCGGGCGAAGGCAGGGCGCCCCAGTTTCCGCCGACCAGAAGCGCTACGGACAATCCCATGGTGCTCCAGACCGTGATTCCAACCAGCGCCATTCCCAGCATCGCGAATAATTTACCGAGAAATATCGCATCCATCGGGATGGCGGCGGCGAGAATTTCAATAATCTTGTTGGTCTTTTCCTCGACCAGATTGGATAAAACCATGCCTGCCAGAATCATCGTCAGCAATATCAGGATCGCCTGACCGGCCTGCGCCGTCAGCAACTGGTTACGTTCGCTGGAACTGCTGGTCTGTCCGACATAGGTCGTTTTGATAGCGATCGCAGTGGGCTGCGAAAGCGCGGTCTCCGCGAGCAAGGCGATTTTGCCCTGCCATCGCTTGACGTCGCGTTCCGATCCGGTCAGCACGGGTTCGGCCAATGTCCCGGACAGGATAGCGGTCAGCGATTTCTCGCTGCGTAGTTTCGTAACAATATCTGATTCCTGTCCGGAAAAATCGTTCAGGACAAAAAGATCCGGCAGCGCTCTTGTACCCAGATTCTCCGCTAGCCGCGATCGCGCTGCAAACAGGGTTTCCGTTTCATCCGCGCTCAGGGCGACACCGATGACAGGATTGTCGATATCCTGAGACACCTGCGCTCCCAGGCCCCCCGCAGCAACCGCGATTCCGATCGGAAACAGCGGGCCGAGCAGAAAGAAAAAGAAGGATTTGGAAAATATGATTGCGGTAAAATCGCGGCGGGCGATGACGAAGGCGGCGCGGATGGTTTCGATCATGCTGCGGCGTCCATATCATTGGCTGTGGCATCGGCGTCCATTTTACGGGCAACCGCTTCGCCGGCGATCTGGACAAAGGCATCGTGCAGGCCTGGCCGTTCGATCGACAGGGATTCGATCCCGGCACCGCCTTCGACCAGCGCGTGCAGCAAGGGCTCGACGCCGCTTTCCGGCAAAGTGAAATGCCAATTATGGCCAAGTGGCTTGCAGTCTGCAGGGATTGCAGTGCGCCAGGGGCCATCGAGATTGCGGGTTTCGAGATGGACCTGCGGGCGCAGCCGGTCGCGCGCTGCCGAAACCTTGCCTTTAAACGGGATTTTGCCGTCGGCGATAATGGCGATTTCTTCGCACAATCTTTCGGCATGCGCGATCACATGGGTCGAAAAAATAATCGTGACACCTTTGTCGGCCTGATCGCGGATCAACCGCTCCAGCTTGCCTTGGTTCAGCGCGTCCAGTCCGGAGAAAGGCTCGTCGAGAATGATCAGATCGGGGTCGTGCACAAGCGTGCCGAGCAGTTGCACCGTCTGCGCCATGCCTTTGGACAGCTGGCGGATCTGCTTGTCGGCAGCATCGCCCAAGCCATGATCTTTCATCATTTTGTGCCCACGCTTGCGGCCCTCGGCCAGCGGTAGACCGCGCAGCGCGCCCATGAAGGCAATCGCGTCATAGGCTTTCATTGATTGATAGAGGCCACGCTCTTCGGGAAGATAGCCAACCTGATGCGCCTTTGAAATCGGTTCGGATGATCCGAGCAGAAAACGTTCGCCTTCATCCGGGTCGATTATCCCGAGCAGCATCCGCAAAGTCGTGGTCTTTCCCGCTCCATTCGGGCCCAATATGCCGAATATGCTTCCCTTTTTGATCGTCAGATCGATCCCGTCCACTGCTGTCTCGCCATCAAATCTTTTGACGATATTGCGAGCTTCTACGGCAAATTCGGAATGGGGCGCGTGCATTTACGGCTTTCATATATGACGGGAGTGTTTGATAGGGACAGCCTATGCCGGATGACAAGTTAAGATTGACCAAAGCGCTGGAAAAAAGGGCGGTGGAAGAGGGCTTCTCTGCTGTCGGAATCGCTCCGGCAACGCTTGGACCCCGGACGCAGCAGCGCCTCCAGCAATGGCTGGATGACGGTCGTCAGGGCGATATGCTCTGGATGGTAAACCGGGCGGACGAGCGGTCCGATCCGGCAACGCTGTGGCCCGAGGTGCAGACGGTGATCATGCTGGGCATGAGCTATGCGCCTGCCACCGATCCTTTCGCGCTGGAGGGTGTTGCCGACCACGGTCGCATTTCGGTCTATGCACAGGGCAAGGACTATCATGATGTGGTGAAAGGCGCGCTCAAGCGGACAGCGCGCTGGCTGGTCGAACAGGCGGATTGCGAGGTAAAGGTTTTTGTCGATACCGCGCCGGTGATGGAAAAGCCGCTTGCTGCGGCCGCGGGCCTCGGCTGGCAGGGTAAACATACCAATGTTGTCAGCCGCGAGCACGGAAGCTGGTTGTTTTTGGGCGCAATTTACACAACCCTTGATCTGGAACCTTCAAAACCGGGCAAAGACAGTTGCGGCAGTTGTTCGGCCTGTCAGGACGTCTGTCCGACCGGCGCCTTTCCCGCGCCCTATCAGCTCGATGCGAGGGCCTGTATTTCCTATCTGACAATCGAGCATAAGGGACCGATCCCGCATAAATATCGCAAGGCGATCGGCAACCATATTTATGGCTGTGATGATTGTCTGGCAGTCTGCCCGTGGAATAAATTTGCGAAGGCGGGGGCGGCGAACAAGGCATTCCTGCCGCGCGCGGAGCTGGCGGCTCCGGCACTCGTGGATATATTGGGGCTGGATGATGCCGATTTCCGGCAGGTATTTTCCGGATCACCGATCAAGCGAACCGGCCGCGACAGAATGGTGCGCAACGCTCTTATCGCTGCCGGCAATAGCGGCGATGCAGCATTGGTAGCGCCGGTGCAGGCGCTCCTCAAAGATAAAGATGAGGTGATCAGGGAAGCGGCCGGCTGGGCGCTTGATCAGTTGGTCTCAGCGCAACCTTAACGCATTGACGCAGCTGACCCGGTCGACCGCTGCGCCGTCGCTGCGGCGGGTATCGATATGCGTCACCCGCTGGGTCCCGCCGGATTCCTGAGGGTAAAGATAGGCGTCGAGGATGCAGGCACCGCTGGCGAATTGCAGTTTTCGGGCGGGCGGTTCGGAAATGTCGAGCTTGGGAGTGCCGAACAGGCGAGTCAGCTGATCGGCGGTCTTGCCCATGACGATATCTAGCCCTGCCACGGAACTGAGCGGTGATCCCGAGACGGCGGGCAGGCCGGTGCTTCCGGTCGTAGTGGCCGTAGAGGCACAGGCGGCGAGAGCAGGCAGGCTGAGCAGTATAAGTAATTTGGCTTTCATGCGGATTGTTCTTTCTTCTTCCCATGCACCAGATGGGTAGCCATAGCGGCTCCCAAAACCGGCGCAAGGAAATTGACGAAGGGTATCGCCAGCAAAAGCGCGGTAATCAATCCAAGGAAAAACCGCTCGACCTTCGGGAGTTTCCAGCCCGCAGCGAGATTGTGGAAATCGCTGGCATGCCGGGCAGCGACCATGTCCTGAAGATCCCGTCCCAGCAAAATGGCGTTGACCGAGAAAAACGCAATCGGAACACCGATGCCGGTCACCAGAAGTAAGATATAAACCGGCGCGGCAAGGATATTATAGCCGAGCGCGCGGCCAGTGGAAGCGAGCCCCATTTTAATGCCGACGACATAGCCCGGCGGTTTGGCCGTTTCCGCTTGTTCCGGATAATATCGTTGCTCGACCGCTTCGACTATATCGTCTGAAAAGATGTTGAGCACGAAAATGGCGACGATCCGGAACAATAGAAGCCCGGTTAATATGGCGATGATTGCTGCACCAGCTGCAGCAGCAAATCCGCCTTCCGTCCAGCCAAGCCAGGCGAACAGCCAGACTAGTCCGAAATAGGCTGCTACGCCGAATAGCCCGAACAACAGGATAGTAAGCAGGATGACCTTCAGCAGGACTGCCAATATCGTCCGGTCGGTGAGTTGAGCAAAAGAACGTGCAAGGGCCTGAAACATTTGCGCTTCATGTCACGATTGCCGGGCCAGCGTCAATTCTGCTTGAAGGCACCGGGTCAAACCCGTAACGCACGCGACAGAACGCGAACCGCTCAAAGGGAATTTTATGACCACCGAAGCCCGTTATGATATCGTCGCCATCGGCAATGCCATTGTCGACGTAATTTCTCAAGCAAGCGACGATTTTCTCGACGAGGAGCAGCTGGTCAAGGGCAGCATGGCGCTGATCGATGCCGCTCGCGCTGAAGAATTATACCGTGATATGGGGCCTGCGCGGGAAATTAGCGGTGGTTCGGGTTCAAACACGTTGGCTGGCGCGTCGACCCTGGGTCGCCAGTGCGCGCTTATCGCGCAGGTGGCTGATGACCAGCTGGGCGAAGTGTTCGCCCATGATATTCGTGCGACCGGCATCGATTTTGACGTCCCGCCGCTGGGCAAAGAGCCACCGACTGCGCGCTGCCTGATTTTTGTTACGCCCGATGCACAACGGACGATGAACACCTTTCTCGGCGCATCGCAATTTCTGCCACCGGCTGCGGTCGACGCCGATCTGATCGCCAGCGGGGCTATCCTCTATCTCGAAGGCTATTTGTGGGACGCCGACGAACCCAAGGCCGCCATGGCGCTGGGCATCGATATCGCCAAGGAACATGGCCGCAAGGTCGCTTTCACCCTGTCTGACACATTTTGCGTCGACCGGCATCGGGAAGAATTTGCCGGGCTGATCGATGATGGTAAGATTGATATATTGTTCGCCAATGAAGCGGAAATCATGATGCTGGCCGAGACCGAAGATTTTGACGCTGCGGTTGCCCAGACGGCTGCCAAGGTCGAAACTCTGATCGTGACACGCAGTGAACAGGGTGCGATCGCGGTTCGTGATGGAAAGACGACTGCGGTTGCTGCGGAACCGGTTGATCATATTGTCGATACCACCGGCGCCGGCGACCTTTTCGCAGCGGGCTTCCTGAGCGGTTATATCGAGCAACGTCCCATGGAAGAATGTCTGACCATCGGTGCGATCGCCGCAGCGGAAGTGATTTCCCATTTTGGTGCTCGCCCGGAAGCGGATCTGAAGGACTTGGTCAGTAAACGGCTGGGATGATCAGCCCTTCATTTTGAAAAGCTTCCGGTCCTCCGGACCAAAACCCCATTTCCAGATGACCCAGGCGTAACTGCCTAGGATCATCGGAATGCCGACGATCAGTTCCGCCCATTCGGGCAGACGGGTGGCGAGATAGCCGACCGCGCTGGCGACGCCGACCGCGATCATCAAGGTCCAGCGCCAACCGTTGACCGGCGCGTCGAGCAGTTTCGACAGGAAAATTGCCTTCACTACGGACGCATAAGCGAGTGCTACCATCAGCGCTGCCGCGACCGCCGCAGCCTGGAACAATGGTCCCCATTGAAGATAGATGCAGATCTGGATGAAGGCGACGCTGAGTGCCGCTTGCAGCAATAGCATCGACAGCGAGATCAGCAGATTGCGATGACGCGCGATATAGACCAGCGCCGATTCGCTGACCACAGCGGTTGCCGCCACGGCTTCGGCGGCGAGCAGAAAGGCCAGTGCGCCGGTCCCGCCGACGAAACCCGGCCCAACCAGTCCCATCACGGCTTCTCCCGGGATCGCCAGAGCGAGCGCAATGCCGATCTGCGCGGCAATGATCCAGTAGCCGACCTGACTGACCTGGCTGGCAATGGCTTTCAAATTGCCTGCCTCGAGATTGCGGGTGATGACTGGGCCAAGAATGGGGTCGAAACTGGTTTTGAGCTTCTGGGGCAGGCTCGCCACTTGCTGGGCGATATAATAGACACCGACGATCGCTGGTGAAGCGAACAGGCCGAGGATCGCCAGATCCAGCCGGCGCGAACCCCACTCGGCGGCATCGGCAGCGGCGAGGGGCATATTGCGTCGGGCAACTTTTGCAATTTTGAGCGGTTCTGGTCGCCAGCCGTGCGGCAGTCCATAGCTTTTGAACAAGGGCCAGAGCGATGCCAGCAACGCCGCCACCATCGACACGACATAGGAGATGATCAGGCCGTCGCGGAGCGAATAATAAGAGAAGAGAAAAGCGGCGATGCTGATCGTCCAGGGCTCGACAATCGATCGTGCGCGCACAGTCGAGGCAATGTCGTAGCGATAAGCGAGCGCCGCCAGTGAGATGTCTGCGCCGACGACGGTGAAGATGACGAGCGGCAGAAACCGGTCGAGGCCATTGATTTCGCTATTGGGGAACATGATGAACGGGAAGGCGATCAATATGCCTGCCGCAACAGCAGAGGCCAGAAAGCTGACCAGCAGGCCGTCCCAGACCACATGGACATGCGGTCTCTGGGTCTTGCTCAATTGCGCCGCCAGTCCCCGCTTGAGACCGAGGGTTGCGAGCTGTGCGGCAAATTCCACCACCAATATCGCATAGGCAAAGCGCCCCAGAGCATCGGCTCCATAGATACGTCCGGCGATAAAAAGAAACGGCAGGCGCGCAGCGAGGCGCAGCAGAAAACCGAATATATTGGTCCGTCCGCCTTTCGCCAGCGCGGCAATATCGTCCTTGCTCTTGTCAGCTGGCTTTTCGCCATCCGGTGGCGCTGCACCAGCCGTGCCTGATGGTTCAGGTCTGTTCAAATCGCTCTCCGGCTGGCCCGCTTCAGGGATAGCTGTCTATAGCAGTTTTGGAATTTTGTCATCATCATGGCTCGCTGGTCTATCTGCGTTCAGAAACCAGCGGCCTTTTCATGAGTTGGGTGACCACAGACTGAACATCAGCCTCGCCAGCCAGCAACGCGCAAACAGCATCGACAATGGGCATGTCGACCTGGCGGGCTTTGGCATCCTGCTGCAGGACAGGAGCTGTGGAGGCACCTTCGGCGACCGTGGTCCGGTCGGACAATAATGTTTCGGCCGACTGGCCTTTTCCCAACCCCTTGCCGAGCGAAAAATTTCGCGAACTGGTTGAAGAACAGGTGAGCACGAGATCGCCGAGACCGCACAGGCCGGCGAGCGTATCCGCTCGCGCACCGCGGGCGCCGCCGTAGCGGAGCATTTCTGCAAAGCCTCGGCTGATCAGGGATGCACGGGCATTTTGACCCAAGCCGGCCCCGTCGACCACACCGCAGCCAATCGCAAGAACGTTTTTTACCGCACCGCCGATTTCCGCGCCGACAACATCGTCGGAATAATAGGGCCGGAAGCTTGGTTTGGCGATCAGCGGATTGAGCCGTTCCCACAGGGCTTCGCTTTCGCAAGCCAGCGTGAGGGCAGTCGGCAAGCCTTGCGCCACTTCATGGGCGAAGGTCGGACCGGACAGGACTGCGAGGTCATTTTCCGGTCGCACGATTTTGGCAACCTCGCTTAACAGTAGCCGGCTGCGCGCCTCGATCCCCTTGCAGCACAGTATCAGCGCTGCGTCGGAATCGGGCAGAGCCTGCAGGGTGGCGCGCAGATGTTGCGCCGGTGTGACCAGCAACAGCACATCGCAGGCTGCTATTGCGTCTAAATCCTGCGTTGCGCTTATGTTGTCGCGGAGCTGGTGGCCAGGGAGAAAGGACACATTCTCGTGGGTACGGTTGATCTGGTCGATAACCTCCGGCTCGCGGGCCCAAAGCAGCAGTTCGTCCTGTCCTTCGGACAGGACCTGCGCCAGTGCCGTGCCCCAGGCTCCCGCGCCGATGACGCCTATTTTTGCAGCAGCAGTCATGCTTTAACTCCCGCGCCGCGCGCTTTTTCAGCAGTCGGGTCCAGCGGCCAGCGTGGCCGGGCTACAAAATCGAGTGGATCGGTCAAACCCGCTGCGAATCGCTCGGCACCGGCCCAGGCTATCATCGCGGCATTGTCGGTGCACAACCATTGCGGCGGAGCGGTGAACGCCATGTCATGCTGCCCCGCGACTTGTTCGAGCATCGCGCGGATCGGCGTGTTGGCCGCGACACCTCCCGCAACGACCAGATGGGCGCAAATGCCATGATCGCGAATCGCTTTTTCCAGTCGGTCGCGAAGGCAATCGACCACAGCCTGTTGGAAGGAGGCGGCTATGTCTTCGGGTCTATGCGCGCCATTTTGGTGGGCGCGCACCACCGCGCTTTTGAGCCCGGCGAAAGAGAAATGCGGTTCTTTCGACTTGATCAGGGGACGGGGCAGGGGAACCGCCTCTGGATCACCCTGCCGGGCAAAGGCCTCGACTCTCGGGCCACCCGGATAGCCGAGACCCAATATTTTTGCGGTCTTGTCGAATGCTTCACCCGCCGCATCATCAATCGTGGTTGCCAGCCGCCGATATTGACCAACGCCCTCGACGCGCAATATCTGGCAATGCCCGCCGGACACCAGCATCAGCAGATAGGGGAAGTCCAGATCCGGATTGACCAATCGCGGGGACAGCGCATGGCCTTCCAGATGATTGACGGCGACCAGTGGCTTGCCCGCGGCCATCGCCAGGGCCTTGCCGGTGACTAGGCCAACCATCACCCCGCCGATCAGTCCGGGGCCAGCGGTGGCGGCGATCGCATCGACATCATCCAGCGATTTTTCTGCTTCGTCCAGCGCCGCTGCGATCAGCGGCGTCAGAATCTCGGCATGGGCACGCGCGGCAATTTCCGGAACAACGCCGCCATAAGGGGCATGAGCCGCTTCCTGCCCAGCCAGTTTGTGCGCCAGAATCTCCCGATCAGACGTGACTAGCGCGGCTGCTGTTTCGTCGCAGCTGGATTCAATTCCCAAGATCAGGCTCATGACGCTTTTACTTAGGCGCTCAAGCCATTAGGACAAGCGCTATCATGAGCAAGAACGCCAAAAAAGAGATTCTCGCCGGTCTGGACCGGCCATTGCGTATCGGTACGCGTCAATCCCCGCTGGCGATGGCGCAGGCACAAATGACCGCCAATGCGTTACTGTCCATCCATGGCTGGCGACCCGATCAGGTCGAACTGGTGCCGATGGTCGCCAGCGGCGACAAGATATTGGATCGCGCGCTGGCTGACGTCGGTGGCAAGGCATTATGGACCAAAGAACTGGATCACGCGCTCGGTAACGGCGAAATCGACTGTTCGGTTCACAGCATGAAGGATGTAGAAACCATCCGGCCGGAAGAGTTCATTCTCGCGGCGATGCTGGAACGGGCCGATGTCCACGACCGGTTGATCGGAGCGGACTCGATCGACGCGCTGGCCGATCGAGCCATTGTTGGGACCGCTTCGCCGCGCCGCAAGGCCCAGCTTTTGCGGCAGAGACCCGATCTCGATATCCGGCTGATCCGTGGCAATGTGCAGTCGCGGCTGCAGAAAATCGAAGATGGTGAATATGATGCATCGCTGCTTGCCGCTGCCGGTCTGAAACGCCTTGATATGGATGATGTCGGAAGTGATATTTCCGACGAGATCATGTTGCCCGCACCGGCGCAGGGCGCGATCGGTGTCGAGGCGCGATCCGACGACCCGCATGTCCGGAAACTGATGCATGCAATATCTTCGACCAACACATTTCGTGTTGTCATTGCCGAGCGCCTGTTCCTGAAACAATTGACCGCAGACTGTCATAGCCCGGTTGCGGCTCTGGCAACGATCGAAGGATCGACCATTCATCTGCGGGCAGAGATATTGTTGCCCGACGGATCGGAACATGTCGAAGGAACATCCAGCTTCGATACCGGCGATGTTTCCGCCCCCGGCATATTGGCCGACAAGCTGCTGGGTCAGGCAAGCGCAGAGCTGAAGGCCGTATTTGGCCGATGACGCTGCCGCTGCTGATCCTCCGGCCGCTCGAAGGCGCGCTGAAGACCGAGCGGCGGGCGAAGGATCTGGGATTGCAGGCGGTTGTCGATCCACTGTTCATCGTCGAGCCGGTTATATGGTCTGATTCGGCGGTGCGGGATTTTGATGCCTTGCTGCTGACCAGTGCCAATGCGGTGACCCATGGCGGCGACCAGCTGGATGCCTATAAATTGCTGCCGGTTCTCGCGGTCGGTCAAGCAACCGCCCGGGCCGCAGAAAAGGTCGGCTTCCATATAGCGGAAACCGGAGACTCCAGTGGCCAGCAGCTTCTCAACCAGTTGGAGACGGATCGATATCGAAGCATTTTGTGGCTGGCGGGCGAACAGCATAGTTTGCTCGATCCTGGCGAGCGGCAACTCGATATCGTTCCGGTGTACCGCTCGCGAGCAATTGCGTTAGGCCAGAAGGCCGCCGCCTGTCTGGAAGCGGAAACGGTTATCCTGCTCCACTCGGCCCGCGCGGCAAAGCATCTGGTGACCGAACTTGACCGCTTGCATATGAAACGAGGCCAACATCATGTAGCGGCTTTTTCCACGAAAGTAGCGGCAACGGCAGGGCAGGGATGGAAAAGTCTACACGTGGCAGACCGTCCGGACGACGAGTCTTTACTGTCTCTGGCGACCCGACTATGCCAGCGTGACTGAGAATATTTGGTTCGCCATGAGGCCGGGCCGGGAAGGAAAACCGGAATGAGCCGCGATTATGAAAGGCTGTCGCCATCAAATGGCAAGAGCAATTTGACGCGTAATGTACTGATTTTGATGGTGGTGGCCTTTATCGGAGGGGCGATCCTGACCGGATGGATTTTGTCCCGCTACAACCCGTTCGACAGCACGTCGGACACGGAAGCTGCTGCTGTTGCCAATAGCGATGGCACAATAGCAAAGCCTGATCCGGCAACCGCGCTTGCCAACCGTATCGATGCTGACGGTAGCGTCTTGCCGACGCCTGCACAGTCAGCAGGAGCCAGTCCGGCAGCGACCCTGACACCCGATCTGGAGCGCGCGCTTGCCGTGCGCGTTGCCGATCTAGAAGATCGCTTGTCGCGGATCAATGTGCAGGCGCAGGCCGCTTCGGGCAATGCTGCCCGGGCCGAGGGTCTGCTGATCGCCTTTGCCGCGCGTCGTGCGCTCGATCGCGGATCGCCGCTTGGCTATATCGATCCTCAATTGCGGCTTCGTTTCGGTGATGCGCAGCCCAAGGCGGTGACGACTATTATTAATGCCTCCCGCCAGCCGGTGACGCTGGAAGAGCTGTCATCAGGACTGGACGAACTGGGGCCAGCGCTTATGACCGGTTCTAGCGGTGCAGGTTTCTGGGCTGATTTTCAGCGGGAGCTGTCCGAACTATTCGTGATCCGCCGTGAAGGTACACCATCGCCAGCACCGCAACAGCGCCTGATCCGTGCGAAACGCTACGTCGAAACCGGTAATGTCGATGCCGCCATTGCGGAAATCGAGAAACTGTCCGGAGTCGAAAAAGATGAGGAATCCTTGGAATGGATGGAAAAGGCCCGGCGCTATAACGAGGCCCGGCGCGCGCTGGACGTGATTGAAACCGCAGCGATACTCGAGCCGCAGCAATTGCGTACAGCGGAAGGGGAACGGGTGGACCAGCCTTCACCGCTTGCTCCGTCTACGGCAATACCGGCGCCCTAATTTCTAAGGAATAGCTCAACGAGATCAGCGGGAACCCGAACGGGCCGTCCGCTTGTCCGGTCGATAATCGCCCAGTTGGTTTTCGCGGCGACCTTGATCTTGCCGTCAGCCCCGGTAAAACTGACATTGCGCCAGAAACGCGCGCCTTTCGGCGGGTCGGATATCCAGGTTCGTCCGGTCACTGTCTCGCCGACCCCGACGTTGCCGCGATAGTCGATCTCGTGGCGCGTCACTACCCAGATATATTGTTCGATGGCTTCTGTCGGCGCGATCGTATTCCAGTGCGCTGTCGCCATATCCTGAATCCAGCGCACCCAGACCGCGTTATTGACATGACCGAGTTCGTCTATGTCTTCGGGTTGAGCGGTGATTGAGAGAGCGAAGGCCGTTTCCGGTGGGTTCACTCCGCCACCCCCATTTGCCAGAGGATGAAGGCGAATTCTTCCGCAGTTTCTTCCAGAGCATTCCAGCGCCCCGACTTGCCGCCATGGCCTGCGCCCATATTGGTTTTGAGCAGCAATATATTATCATCGGTCTTGGTCGCGCGCAGCTTGGCGGTCCATTTGGCCGGCTCCCAGTAGGTGACGCGTGGATCGTTGAGCCCGCCGGTGATCAGCATCGGCGGATAAGCCTGTGCCGTCACATTGTCATAAGGCGAATAGCTGCGGATATATTCGAACGCCGCCTTGTCTGTGATCGGATTGCCCCATTCTGGCCATTCACCGGGAGTCAGCGGCAGGCTTTCATCCTGCATCGTGTTGAGTACATCGACAAATGGGACATGCGCGACAATCGCGCCCCAAAGCTCGGGATCGCTGTTGACGATTGCGCCCATAAGCTCTCCGCCGGCCGAACCGCCGGAGGCGGTGATCCGGCCCTTGCTGGTGTAGTTTTTAGCGATCAGGCCCTTGGCGACATCGACGAAATCGTTGAACGTATTGGTCCGCTTGGTCAGCTTGCCGTCCAGATACCAGTTGCGACCCAGATCATCGCCGCCGCGGATATGGGCAATGGCATAGACAAAGCCGCGATCGACCAGGCTGAGCCGCGTCGTCGAGAAACTCGGCGGCACGGCATAGCCATAAGCGCCGTAGGAATAGAGATGCAGCGGCGCGCTGCCGTCGATCTTGGTGTCCTTGCGATAGACCAGTGACACCGGTACCATCGTTCCGTCACGCACCTCGATCATCATCCGCTCAGTGACATATAGGCTGGCGTCATAGCCGGAAGGGATTTCCTGCACCTTGAGCGTCTCGAGCGATTTATTCGCAAGATGATAGTCAAAGACCGTGCCCGGCGTGACCATCGAATCATAGCTGAGCCGCAGCTTGTCGACATCATATTCCGGATTGTCGTCCAGTCCGGCGCTATAGCTGGCCTCTGGAAAGGCGATGCGCTCGACCTTGGCCGGGTCGTCATAAGAGCGGATTTCAACCTGATCGAGGCCGTTTTCGCGCCCTTCGGTCACGTAGAAATTCTTGAACGTGCAGACGTCGGTCAGATAGAAGTCATTCGATCCGGCGATCAATGTTGTCCAGTTGTCAGGGTCGGCGACCGGCGCCGTCGCCAGCCGGAAATTCACATGATCGTCGTTGGTCAGGATATAGAGCGTGTCGTCATGCTCTTCGACGTCATATTCGCGACCGGTCTGGCGCGCCGAAACCAATATCGGTTCGGCCAGCGGATTGTCAGTCGGCACCAGCCGTATTTCGCTGGTTTCGTGGTCGCCGGTCGAAATGGCGATATATTTTTCCGAATGGGTCAGGCCGATGCCGACGCGGAAGCCTTCATCATCCTCGTGATAGAGTTCGACATCATCGGCAATGTCGCTGCCCAGAACATGGAGCCGGGCATTGTCGGTGCGCCATTGTTCATTGGCGAGGCCATAGAGCAACATTTTTGAATCGGCGGACCAGACCAAGCTCGACAGGGTGCCGGGGATGACATCGGGCAGCAGTTCGCCGCTGACCAGATCCTTGATCCGCGCTTCGAACCGCTCCGACCCGTTGTCATCATAAGCATAAGCCAGCAGGCGCCCATCCGGGGAGACCGACGCCGCGCCCAGACGGAAATATTCCTTGCCTTCGGCCAGTATATTCTCGTCCAGCATCAACCGGTCTTCGCCGCCCGATACCGCTTTGCGCCAATGCTGGCGATATTGCATGCCTTCCTCGAACTTGGACCAGTAAAGCCAGTCGCCATCCTTTTGCGGCACCGAGCTGTCGTCTTCCTTGATCCGCGCCTTCATCTCCTGGAACAGCGACTGGGTCAGCGGCTTGCGCTCCGCCATATTCTGTTCGAACCACTGATTCTCTGCCTTGAGATAGGCAAGCACATCTTCGTCCTCGACCACCGGATAGCGCGCATCTTTCAGCCAGTGCCACGGGTCATTGACGACATATCCGTGTCGCTCGTAGCTATGGGGACGCTGTTCTGCAAATGGCGGACGAGTCAGCTTTTTGGTCATATTCTCTCTATATCTCCAGCCGGATTTAGGTGGCGAATGGGTCTCCGAACTCCTATGTGTTGCACCATAAGCTTATTCAAGGAGTTTGCTCGACGATGTTGATGTCTACTTACGAAGCCCGCCTCAAGGCGTTACGGGAACAAATGCAAAAAGACGGTCTCGACGGCTTTGTCGTGCCGATCTGTGACGAGCATATGAGCGAATATGTCGGCGAATATGCGCAGCGACTATCTTGGCTGACCGGCTTTGGTGGCTCAGCCGGCTCGGCGATCGTGCTGAAAGACAAGGCGGCAATGTTCATCGACGGCCGCTATGTTGTGCAGGTCCGGGATCAGGTCGACGGCAATCTCTACGAATATGTCAATGTGGCGGATCAGAAGCCGTATGAATGGCTGGCTGCCAATGCGCCGCAAGGTTCCAAAATCGGCTATGACAGCTGGCTACACACGCGCGAATGGGCGGAAACGGCCAGCAAGGCGCTGAAAAAGTCCGGTGCGGAACTGGTTCCCGTGCAAAAGAATCCGATCGATGCGGTCTGGGAAGACCAGCCGCAACGCTCGCCTGAGAAGCTGGCGGTGCATCCCAATCAATATGCCGGAAAATCGGCACGGGACAAAAGAGCAGATGTCGCGGCATGGCTCAATGACAAAGGCTATGATGCAACCGTCATCGCCGCGCTGGATTCCGTTGCATGGTTCTTCAATGTTCGTGGCAAGGATATCGCCAACACGCCGGTGCCTTTGGCCTATGCGATTGTCCGCGCCGACGAGACCGCGACCCTGTTTGTCGCGCCGGAAAAGCTCACCGACACGGTGCGCGAACATCTCGGCAATCATGTCGAGATCCGCGATTATGACGAGCTGGGCGATGCCTTGTCGGACATGTCGGGCAAAACTGTCGCGGTTGACCCGGAGCGTTCGGTAGCCGCCATTTTCGAGGCGCTCGACAATGCGGGAGCCACAATCGTGAAGGATCGGGATCCGACCATTCTCGCCAAGGCGATTAAGAACGAAGCCGAAATTGCCGGCCATAAGGCCGCGCAGAAGCGTGACGGAGCGGCGTTGACCAAATTCCTCCACTGGATGGCGGTCGAAGCGCCCAAGGGCGGGCAGGACGAATTGTCGGCTGCGGCGCGGCTGCGTCAGTTTCGTGAGGAAAATCCGGAACTGAAGGATCTGTCCTTCAACACGATTTCTGCCGCCGGTGATCATGGCGCACTGCCGCATTATAGCGTGAACGAAGACACCAATCAGCCTATCGCTCTGAATTCGCTCTATCTGGTCGACAGCGGCGGACAATATCTCGACGGCACCACCGATGTCACGCGCGTGGTGGCGGTCGGTGAACCGACCGAAGAAATGCGCAAGCGCTACACGCAGGTGCTGCAGGGCCATATTGCTCTCGATCAAGCGGTGTTTACCAAGGGTACAACCGGTGGGCAGCTTGATATATTGGCGCGTCAGTATCTCTGGGCGGATGGTGTAGACTATGGTCACGGCACCGGCCACGGCGTTGGCAGCTATCTGTCCGTCCACGAGGGCCCTCAGCGAATTTCCAGCGCCGGTGGTCTCAGCGAAGCGCTGCAGCCAGGAATGATCCTGTCTAACGAGCCGGGCTATTACAAGGCCGGCGAATTCGGCATCCGCATCGAGAATCTGTTCCTGGTCGAAGAGCGGGAGATCGAAGGCGGCGAACAGACAATGTTCGGATTCGAGACGCTGACATTCGCACCGCTCGAGCGCAAGCTGATCGATGTTTCCATGCTCTCCCGAAGCCAGCGCCATTGGGTCGACGCCTATCACGCCAAGGTCCGCGCAGTGACTGCGCCGCAACTCGAAGGCGATGCACTGGAATGGCTGGAGGCGCAAACCGCACCGCTCTGAATGCTTTGACGGCAAAGCCGGTTGACAGTCGGACGGTGCTGGGGAAAGAGCCAGCGCCATGACAGAACAGAAAAATCCCCGCGACGGCTTTCGCCTGATTGCCCCGATGCGTGTGCGCTATGCCGAATGCGATTTGCAGGGCATTGTCTTCAACGCCCATTATCTGGCCTTTGCCGATATCGGCATGACCGAATATATGCGTGCTTTGGTGGCGGCAGACCGTCCGCGCGACGACAAAGACATGCTCGGCAGTTTTACCCGGCATTTTGGCGGCGACAATTGGGTGCGCCATGCCGATGTCGATTATCGTGCTCCGGCAAAGGCGGATGATCTGCTCGACATCGCGGTGCGGATCACGCGCTTCGGACGAACCAGCTATTCCCTGCTGGTGCATCTGCTGCGAGGCGAAGAATTGCTCAATGTGGTCAAGCTAACCTATGTCTGGTTTGATCCGGCGACCGAAGAGGTTGCGTCGGTGTCCGCGAAATTCATAGAGGCGGTCAGCAATTTCGAGATTATCAAACCGGAGCGGGCAGTGGTTAACGCCTAGGGCCTGATCTTAGGATTGCTGCTTGCCCTCGGAATCTCCGGGCACCATTTCCTTCGCCTGTGCTTTGCGGAGGCGCAGATTGGCGCGGAGCTGAGCAGCTAATCGCTCGGCTTTCTCCGCTTCCTTGCGTAATTTTTCAGATTTGGGCTGGGGTTTTGGCATGGCGCGTGATTGCATTATCCCGTGAAAAACGCAACTCCGCTTGACAAGATGCGAAGCATTTGGTCTTAGCGCCTCGGTTCGGTCGAAACCGCCCGATGTGGCGGCTATCGCCAGCGCATCAAAATGGTCCGGCTGCTGTAGCTCAGTGGTAGAGCGCGTCATTGGTAATGACGAGGTCGAGAGTTCAATTCTCTCTAGCAGCACCATTTTTCCTTCAAAGTCCCACAATGTCTTCAAATAGCCCTCACAGGCTGTCTGGGACCAATTTGTGTATGGTTTTTAGCCCTACAGAAGGTATGACCACTAGGTTCTCATAAATCCACAGTATAGATGTAGAGATATATCGATAATACACAATAAACTTGACTTAATAGAGATATTATGACAGTGTATTTGAAGATGTTAAAAACATAACATCAACTCCACTACATTTTTAAACATAAACTCTAACCACGAGACCACTATAGCTATGTCTATCATCCCCCCAATACCATCATCACCCCCACCAATAATCCCATCTTCTCCACCACCTCACATACCTTCTTGTGAACCTGATCCAATTCCGACGTGGGATTTTGATTATCCGTCATCGGATTATCAGGACCCCCATAAAACTATGAGTCGTGAACAATTGTTCGAAAATACCTCCCAGAAGTTTTGGAGAAGGTTTCAATCTCTATGAATACGAAAACAACGAACGGGAGGGTCTTATAAGTCCAACTACATTCCACTGAACATTTGAACATTACGTTCTAACCAAGGAGAATTTTTATCAATGAACATTAACACTCAAACATCCACCGAAACACCATTCGAGGACCGTATCCCGCTATCTCATTGTGTCTATCGAGAATTCGAAACGAATGGACACAAGATTTACGGTGAGTTTTTCGAAAACGAACTTCTGGAACTTGTCGTTACGAAGTCGGACAGTGATGGAGGAGAGGATACCATTCATCACTATAACAACGTTCAGGGACCATCGGTCAAATTCGATTATAGAGTTCCGGATGGCAATCCGTATGATCCATTTATCGTCAAGGACTATGAGATCAAAGTTCCGGAGCTAATGGGTCGGATCGTCAAACTTTCGATCTGTGATGACAATGTAATCCATCTGTATCTTTCCTACGAAAATCGGGATGGAACTGAGACTGTCATCGGTGGACAGCTCCCACCACATTATAATCTTGATGAGACGGTAAAGAACTAATCTTTATCATATAAATAGATACATGAACCTCACCGAAAAACTCAATTACAGACATTCCGTCAAGGAATTCGTGAACCTTACCAAGTTCTACGAACCTTTCTCTGTAACCCTCACACTCAAACAATCCGTTTTGGTCACTGAGGGAGTTTTTCCGGTTCATATCCGGATAGATCGTGAAAAAGCGATTCAGAATTTCCGTCACTTTATGAACCTTCTTAATACCGAGGTTTTCGGAAATTCATTTGTACGACATGGGAAACGGATTCAGGTTATACCGTTTCTAGAAGGTGGGTTGAATGGAACCCGTCTTCATTACCACTGTGTCATTGATTGTCCTCGACGATCACTCGACATGACCTTTCCATCCCTCATCCAGAGATGTTGGTCGAAGACATCATACGGATACAACCAAATCGATATTCAACGGAATACCGATCACGGATGGATAGACTACATCAGTAAGTTCCGTGGAAAATACAGCTACGACGAATGTGTCGATTGGGAAAACTTCCACCAAGACTGACCGCTGGGTATAAACCCCTTTCAGTCAACTTTCCTTTATTAAATAAATTACTTGTTCGAAAACCCATTTCGACCTTGATAATATAGTATTGCTTAAAACAATCACAAAACAACATTCAAAACAAACAATTAGCAACAGATAACTCCGCTACCATTCCTGTTAAATAAACATATTCCAACATCCATTGCCAAATGCATTTCGAAAGGAGGTTCTATGAAAAATGCTAAAACTCTTGTTAATTTCAATATATCCAAAACAACGCTATCCGCGTTTGACCAGCTATGCCGTTTGAACGGAAAGCCAAGGTCCATCATTCTGAATGATCTTATCATCTACTACGTGTTGGAAGCTGGTTTGAAAATTCCGTTACGATTAAATGCAATTGCAAAAATCGATGATCATCTAAAAAGCCCGTATAAGACGCTGCTGGAATCTCAAACGAATGATCCAACAGAATTTTATGAATCATCGTTAGAAGGCGCTTTAAAATCGATTTTAACAGCGGATGACAATCCATTGTTTAATGGTATGAAAGATTTTTGAATGTTTGCGAAACGACTTAAGGTTGCTGTTATTTCTTTTTGGTGAATCGATCTATCGTAACAGGCGCCTTATAGGGAAAAATGGTTGCGTTTGGATCTCTATGAGCTTCATCCAAATGTGATTCAGTAGCCCATTTCAAGAATTTCCGACATCTAGTGCATTGTACTCTATAACGATGCACACTGTCCGGCGCTTGTTCATACCATGAAAATTCAATGGTTGGACATTTGCTACATCTTTTTAACATCCATATTCCTTAGAACGAATTGTAGAGGACAGTTAGCGATAGTCATTGAGACCCTCATGTAATAGATTTCAGTAAAATATATCGTAATCGGTTTATAATGAATTCGAAGTACCAAATAGAGGACAAGTCCCCTTCATGCGATTGGCGAACATTTTATGACGACCCTGAATCTACATGCAAAACAGGATTTTCTGGAGCGAGAGGCTAAAACCAATGATCCAATAAAAGCGATTTCAGAGTTTGTATGGAATTCCTTGGATGCCGACTCTACCAGAGTGCAGGTTGATTTCGAAAAAAACGATCTAGGTGGTCTTACGTCAATTACGATAGTCGACAATGGACACGGTATAAAATTTGACCAAGCAGAACATGATTTTGGGAATCTTGGAGATTCATGGAAACGCCATGTGCATCGAACTGCTGGTCTCAAGCGAGCAATTCACGGAAAAGAAGGTCGAGGTCGCCTCCGTTTCTATTCTCTAGCTCAAAGATGCAAATGGCTTACCACGTTTCAATCTGGGGATGGTTTTAAGTCTTATCATATTGAAGTTTTCGCTAATGCATTAGAACGGTGTGAAGTTTCTAGTCTCGATGCGCCTGTCGATCAGCAGACCGGTACCGTTGTTCAACTGCAAAACCTAAAAGACACTTTTGATAGGCTCGTTGACGTCGATGCTTTTCGAGAATTTAGTTCGGTATTTGCCCCCTATCTGCTGCAGTATCCAGATGTAGAAATCTGGTACAATGGGTTTACCATTGATCCTAATATTACCGTAGAGCGTTGGCTTGAGTTGCCCCAGCCGGAGATAGTGCTCTCTGACCGTACGATTTCGGACCTAAAATTAAAAGTGATCGAATGGAAAAATCCGATTGAAACACGCCAAATCCATTTTGGAGGTGAAGATAGTATTGTCTTAGGTTCGCAGGCGGCGCATGTTACTGCACCAGGGTTCGAATTTTCGGCATATGCATATAGCGCTTATTTTCAAGAGCTTGCTGACAAGAACCTCTTAGAACTAGACGATCTCAACGAGCCTGATTTTCTGATTGTAATAAATCACATTCGCAATGAACTGGGGGATTATTTTCGTCAGAGGCAAAGCGAAAAATCGCAGGGCGTTATTCAAGATTTAAAAGATGCAGGTGCTTATCCCTATGAGGGAGATCCGAAGGATCAAGTCGAATTGCGAGAACGACAAGTGTTCGACATCGCCACTTACGCAGTTTCATCGTACTCGAAAGATTTCACAAAAGCCGAGCCATCTTTGCAAAGGATGACTCTGACGCTTTTGAAGGAAGCCATTAAACATAATCCTGATGACTTATCGACTATCCTACAGGCGGTTGTTAATTTGCCGAAGAAAAAGATTACAGAATTTTCGTCGCTCCTGAAAAAGACGGAACTCGGAAATATTATCAACGCATCCAGCCTTATATCGGAGCGAGTTGTTATTATCGAAATGCTCAAAGGAATCGTATTCGATCCAAAATACAGAAGTACTGTCAAGGAGCGAGGTGAGCTAGATGTTCTGATTCGAGACCATACTTGGCTCTTCGGTGAGCAATTCCACATCACCTTATCCGAAGCTGGATTGACCCGCGTTATGGAGCGAGTTTCTGCAGAAGTGTCGTCAAAAGGAAAAGGTAAAAGGGTTGTCAAGAAGGATGGGAAAGTTGGTAGAGTCGATAATTTCCTTGGTCGCTTAGTTCCCAATCCAGATCCAGTAAAAAGGGAGTATCTTCTGATAGAGCTAAAAAGACCATCGCTAATGGTTGGTCGAAAAGAGCTAGATCAAGTAGAAGACTACATGAATGCCATTAAGGATGAGGATGATTTCGTCAGAACAGATACCACTTGGCATTTTTACCTGATTTCGGGTTCTCACGCGGACGAAATAGAAAGCCGAATAAACCAGAAGGATCGACCTCAAGGCTTATTCTTGGAAGGCGAAAATTACAAAGTCTGGGTGAAAACTTGGTCTGAGATTATTCGAGCAAACGAGGCACGTCTCAAATTTGTGCAAGATCAATTGAAAATTGAAGTTTCAGACATCGAAATTGAAACTAGAATTCAGCAGCTACAAAAGCTGGTGACTAAGTAGCGCTTGGGCAGCGCTGCTTGATAGCACGATTGATTGTTTGCAAAACGATCAAAATTTTGTGCTATTTCTTCTTTCTAAATCGGCACTACGCAACTGACGCTGCGTCGAGAGTAATGGTTGAATGGGGATCTCCAAAAACTGAATCCGGAAATATTGAAATGCAGAAAAAATGGAGGCTCGCTCCGAAAGCCGAACTTTGATAGAATGGGTTGTACTGGGAGATGTCGATATGCTCGTCGCGCAACAAGTGAACAATTTCATCACTGACCGGAAACCAAATGCAGTTTGTGATAGCTGCATAGTTGATGGCTTAGGATTGACGAAACAAGCCCACGCCGCACAAATCACTGCAGCATTAGGGACGACTTCAAATTTTGAGCGCATTAGAGGCGAATGTTCAAAATGCAAAAAAGTGAAACTCGTTATTTGTGCTTAGAAGATGAAGTTTAATCTTCGTAAAAGCTTGAAACATCAACATCGGCTTCAATCAATTTGCTGTCGTATGGAGTTTTCAAAAATTCAAAGCTTCCCGGGTAAGTATCCGTAATCTTCGTTTCGTCATCATAATTGAGAGTTACCGATAAGCTTAGAGTTCCTTTCAGAGCAAGGTCCTTGTTTCGCAAACGCCTCAGGTTAGTAATGTCGACCCATACATCGTCAATCGATGTATTTCGAGATAGATCTTGTAACGCTGTATGCAGCGAGAACCGCTGGGGATATTCAAATAATTCTTGTTGTATGATCGATGATACTTCCTCATTTATGCTATTCAGCAGATCAGGTCTACTTCTAGAAGAGATTACCAAATGTTCGGCCAGCCTGTAAGGGTCTGGGCTATCTTTGAAGAGAGGCAGTTCACTATACAAAACCGGTAAAATTGAACCAGTGGGATATTTCTGTAATATTTTTATGCGGGTACTTGTGTCTGCCACACATAATATTCTCTCTTTAAAGGGCAGAGAATCGAGCGTTTCAATCCCGTTGAATATGGTTAGCGGGAATTGCTCCCCTCCCGATGAGAGTCGGTACTGGATATGATTGCTTCTTCCCGATTTGACGCCGACTTCATAGTCGATTTCCATCGCACTTAATAAATGTTTCGTAGAAGTCGCTAAGGAAAAACCGGTTGCAGATACATCAGAACTATCAAGCTCCGCTATTATCCCAACTTGAGCTTTAACGGAGTGAGGTTGAAAGCGCACTCTTCTCCATTCAATTAATTGTAGTGAACTTTGTCCTCCAAAGACCTCATTTTCGATATCTCTGATTTCGGCGTCAACGGTCGAATCTGGTTTGCCAACTGACGAAATTACCGCATTCATTCGTTGAATATCACTTAGATTCACGGTAGGATTTGATAGGATCCCAATAGCTTGTCGAAATGCTGTTGGAGCAGCGATTACTCCCGCCGGGGCTGCCCCTAAAGCAAACACAAGTTCGTCGGGAGTTTCTTGGCCATAAGCTTTAGACTCTTGTAACACTGTATAGGCGTCTAAGAATGATCGTAACAATCGACCTTTTGAAGGTCGTGGTTGATTGTCAAATATCGGGATATACAGGTCAGTTATGCTAACTTTGTGCAGATACTTCTGACGATAAATATCTTGCGAGTTCTTACTATTTGACGGAGAGGAATCAGGTTTCTTGATCCGTACGTCGATAATGGGAAAACGGTGATTGATAAACGAATGTACCTTGGAAGCGTTTGATAGGCTTTGTGGATTGTCATCAACAACGAATACGAAGCTGGGTTTCCCAAGAGATTCTTCACGATCCAGTGATTCCAAAATATGATCTATGTGATCAAGATCGTGGCTCTCTATCGAAAGCATGTCGGTACGAGAACCAATTTCCCTACTTCGAACAACGGAGCTCGCTTGACTCCCGAAGCCGATGATTATCCAGCTGATATATTCCAAATTTCTCGATATTTGTTCGGGTCGATAATCAGCCGCAAAATCCTTGGCTGTTTCGAAGTCTGGCATTTCTAGTTTGATTTCTTCAGGATCAATACCCAGCGGTAGAACATATTTGGCGAGATTCTTGACTAGGTCTGAATGCCAGTCTTCAACGACTTTGAGTTTTTTCACTAACTTCGAATCATCAATTTTCAGTATTGGTTGTCCGGAACGACTGGAAAATGAAATTTGGGATAATTCATCAATTAAACTCATGGGGCTGCCCGATATCCCTAAGGCTTGCGCCAGAAATTCCTTTATTTTTCTCGTGATGAGTGTCTTGTCCCGCCAATAATTTGCAGTAAATTCGGATATCTCCATTAGGTGTTTATACGAGGATTTAATCGTCTCACTCAGCCGATCTTCGCGTTGACAGAATTCAGTAAGATGAAATTGAAGCAATGGATTTTGGGCAATTCGATCTTCATCTATTCTGGACGATAAAAACGGCACTATCTCGGCACGGCAACCAAGTAGCAACTCCTGTCGATCGAACCCAAACAGGTAAATCGCTGGATCAAATTCAACAAGTTTTACATTACTGGCGGTATCAAGTGTAGCAAAGCTCTCTTCAGTATCTAATTCGATCAACGAAACAGCGCGATCATCGAGGCTTATCATTTGAGTGAAAAGACCATTCGCACCGCCAGGCTGAATGAAAAGCGGGATCGCGAAAGAAGGCCATTTTATAGCTGGTTCAACGTAAGAATAGGTTTCGAAATTTTGATTCAAAGTAACCCCAACTCGTCGTAATAATCACGAACAGCATAGTGGATTGGTTTAAAAAAGTCTGTTTGCTTAAATGGTATATCGAAGCGATATGGAATTAAGTGTGCTTCCAATTTAATGGCGAGGCTTTTAAGTTCGTCGTCAATCGCGCTGTCAGGAACCACTATAGCATCTAAATGAACTGAAACATCGAGAGGAGAAGGTAGCTGGGCTTCCGGACTGGAACATCTCGTATCAAACGATACTGGAAGCTTGTTAGATATCAAGCGACTATACTGATTCAACTTGTCGTACGATGGAGAAAATTCCAATTCTCCAGTCACTTTTGAATCATAATAAGCCGTATCATCTCCCCAGAAGCACGCTAACAGTTCTTGAATTCTACCCAAAGAAATTTGCAGTTCAAAATCCTCTTTTGACCACCCTGCGTCCATTACGGGTCCATAGTATGAGAATCCTCCACTATCAAAAGGTAACATTCTAACCGCGTTTGAAATAATTTCTGAATCAAACAACAAGCATGTTGGAGCCCGGATCATGTCTGAATGACTAGTTTCGTTATCTCTCATCCGATATGCTGGTCGTCCGTAGAATGTATAAATTAGCTTTTCGTGGTAAACTGGGCAATCGTTTGGCGTTGCCATCGATTGCATTCTACAGATGTCGAGCATAGTGGCATGCGTTGTGACGTGAGTTAAGTTTAATCTGGCCGGAATCTCTTGTTTCCCGAGCTTTCCGAGCTGTGTATCGAACATACTGGAAGAATTATTTTCTGAAATTTGTTAATCCCTTTGTGTCAGCCGACGCTCGTCAACACATTGAAGTGCAATTTTTATGCTATCGTGTTGTAATAACACCTTATATCGAACCAACTCAATCTGGTAACACATTTCGTAGTTGAAATAGTGCCGTTGTCTAGGGCCTCATTCTTAGCGATCCCGTCAAAGATAAACCAACGTTTACTTTAGACGGAGACAGCGAATGGAACGCTATGTAGCATATTTTCGAGTATCGACTGCTAGTCAGGGAAGGTCCGGTCTTGGACTGGCTTCGCAACGGACACGGATTGCTGAGTTTGTAAATCCTGACGATGAAATCATATCGGAGTTCGTTGAAGTGCAATCGGGCAAGACTGATTGTCGTGTCGAATTATGGAATGCAATCAACTACGCCAAAAAGAATTCGGCTAAAATCCTGATAGCGAAGCTGGATCGGTTTTCTCGGAAGGTTAGTTTCATTGCTCGTATCATGGATCAGGGCATCGGTCTTGTCGTTGCGGAAATGCCGAATGCCAGTGATTTTCAACTTCATATTTTTGCAGCGCTTGCTCAGGAAGAGCGCCGGCTAATTTCTGAAAGGACTAAGGCTGCTTTGGCTGAAGCGAAGAAGCGAGGCGTGAAGCTTGGTGTTCATGGGAAGATACTAAGCAAACAGAACAAGGCGGAAGCTTGTGCCTACGTTAGGTCAATTGCGCCTCAGATTAAGCCGTTGATCGATAGCGGAATGTCATTCTCAGCTATCGCAAATCAACTGAACTCATCGGATGTCTCGTCCGCTAAAGGCGGAAGGTTCTTCCCCCAGACAATTAAAAATATCGCTATTCGATTGCACGAGTTGGAGAGCAGTAATGTTAGTTGAACGCATAGGCTCAGTTTCGATAACTGCGGTTGAAGGCTCGCCTAATCTCTACTTTCGTTTCCGGCGGAACGGGCGACAGATAACCCGCTCGGCTAAAACGTCTGATCTTTTAGAAGCGCGGGAAATTGCGAAGTCTATCTTGTCATCTGGAAAGCCTCATAAACGCATGAACGAGGATCACAGCTTTAATCGCTATGTGTTGCAGTCGATTGAGAATGACAAAATTAAGGTCCGTCGAGGAGAACGAGCTGAATCTTTAATTATCAATGATCAGTCCATTTATAAACGCTATTGTAAATTAAGCCTCGGCGAGAATGACATTCGTAATATCAATTATCAGACGCTTTTAGAGTTCGTAGAAGAGCTGACTGATCGCGGATTATCATCCTCTTCAATAAAACGAATTCTGGTGCTTGTGAGCAAGGCATTGAAGACGGCCGCTCGCGTTGAAGTCATCCAAGCTATGCCGCTGTTTCCTGAAATTAATATGAAACAGAAAACGCGTGGTTGGTTTTCTAAAAGCGAATATCAATTGTTGCTTGAGGAATGCCTGAAACACGAAAAACTGAAAAGCAAAGTGCGGTCTCAGACGGTGACGCCCGAGCTTCGCCGATATATCTCATTCATGGTCAACACGTTTCTGAGACCTTCGGATAGTAGGCAAATACAACACCGTCATATCGAGGTCGTTACGACCAATCGTACGCGTTACCTTCGCATCTCAACAGATTTCAGTAAGACAGTTCCTACGCCGGTAATATCCATGCCTATGGCAGTTGATGTTTATCTGAAGCAGCTTCGGTTCCAGCGTCAGGCTGGGTTCGGTAAGCCGGATAATTATGTGTTCCTGCCGCAATACCAAAATCGGAAGTTTGCTTCTGAGATGATCCGCCGTCCGTTTTCGCTTGTTTGTAAATCCGCTGGGTTGTCGCGGTCACCCAACGGCGATGTTAGGAGTCTTTACTCCCTACGCCACACTGCGATAATGTTCCGATTGATCGAGGGGGATAAAGTCGATTTGCTGACGTTGGCTCGAAATGCTCGGACTAGCGTAGAGATGATTGATCGGTTTTATGCAAAGCACTTGACTGCTGAGATGAACGTTGAGAAATTTCAGAGCTAAGCATCTGACTCTGTCAACACTCGAACTTCCGGTGGAGGAGGCGCTTTACTTGTTTAAGTGCTGGTTGTATAATTCCGTTACTCATTACGCGTTGTGCATTTCAGCACGGTCCGGTGTATAGCCAGACACTAATTTATTGTTCGCATTTTGGCGCGATAGGAATACTTCTTTCTTATCAACCCTGCGAGCGCTCGGATTGACAAGAAAGAAGCATTCCTATCGCTTCTTCAAAGGTATTGAGTATATTGGCGTATGGGCGTTGAGATTGCTGATCCACGGGATGACTTCATACAATTGATCGACCTCGATCAATCTCGTGTGCAGTTAGATCCTCAGGTGATTTTTGTTTGTGGCGGACCTGTTGATCCCAAGGTCACAAATAATCACTCAATCCGAAATATGTTTATGAACCTATCCGGCGCGGTCGGCGGCACTGCCGATGGTTTTGTTTTAGCAGAAAACTTCAAAGACTGGGAGAAAGGTTACGGGAGTCTTTCTGATTTCGAGAACGACATCGCTTTTTTGTCTTCAATGGTCGTGGTCTTTCTGGAAAGCGAAGGGGCTCTTACCGAATTCGGCCTGTTTTTCGGTAATCTGAAACTTAGAAGCAGACTTGTTGCGGTGGTACATCAGGATTTCCACAGTTCAGAATCCTTCATAAAATTCGGTTTGTTGGACCCGTTGGAGAAAAGCAATGAGTCTGCTGTCAAAGTTTATACTATCGATCACCGCGACATAGAAAATGTAGGGATGGAAGAGGTAAAAGAAATTCTGGATGATGTTTTGTCGGATTGTGAAGCAAAGGACAGCTCAGAGAAGTTTGATGCCGCAAACAGAGGGCATCAGGTCTTTCTTGTTTTTCAGCTGGTGAACATTTTGCGAGCTCTCACTGTATCCGAAATCAAGCATTATCTAAATATTCTCGGAATTACTTTGTCTCAAAAGGAGCTGAAATCAGCTCTATATGTTCTCCAGAAATTCAATTTTGTTCAACTTAAAAAACGCTCGTCTCAATATTTCTATTTTGTTCCAAGCGCCATATCTGACCGGATCGGTTTCAATTTCAAGAAAATGGGAAAGCGAAGGTATGACGCTGCAGCGATTAAGCTAGGAGTTTACGACTTCTATGAAAAGGCTCGAAAGTTTGATTCAACTCATCGGCGTCGTTTCAATGTCTTGGCGTCGATGAAAAGCGGTGAGCAGACGTGAAGCCATCCGATTTGATATGCCAGCGTTTCGGTTTTACTGATGTGGGGCTTCGTAAATACGTCCGAACATGCCCTTATCGTTATAAAACATATCCTATCGATAAACGCCACGGTGAGCAGAAACGCATGATTTCACAACCCTCGAAAGATTTGAAAGCGGTTCAACGCTTTGTACTAAACGAGTTCCTTTCGAAGAAGATGGCAGTTCATATAGCAGCGAAAGCGTACCAGCCAGATACAAATATACTCGACAACGCGAAGCCCCATTTGAACAATAGCTACCTGTTGAAGATGGATTTCAAGGATTTTTTTCCATCAATTTCTGGAGATGATTTCCGAAAATACCTTACGGAAAATGATATTGTCGATGAAGAAGAGGCAATGCTTCTTGTGAGGTTGTTTTTCAAAGCCGATGTGCTTGGTCAATTACAATTGTCAATCGGCTCTCCTGGTTCCCCTTTGATTTCTAATGCTCTGATGTATGAATTTGACGAGAAAGTTTCTGAGCTCAGCGAAAAATTGAAGGTGGCCTATACCAGATATTCAGATGATCTGACCTTTTCAACAAATGTTAAAGAGCTGCTATTTGGATGGCCAGATCAGTTGAGAGCAATCATCGAGACACTCAGCTTTCCAACAATTGCTATAAACGATAAAAAAACCGTATTCAGCTCAAAGAAATTCAATCGGCATGTGACAGGCATTACGATTACCAATGGTGGAAAAATGTCTGTCGGACATTCCAAAAAACGACAGATTCGTAGCGCTGTATATAAAGTGGCGGAACTGAACGCCGATCAGATATTGTCTCTACGAGGATACATTGCATTCGCTAATCAAGTAGAGCCTGGTTTTACTGAAAAATTGAAAAATAAGTATCCAAATCAAATGGAAATCATTCTTAGTTCAATTTGATTTTGTATGTCGTTAAATGTCAAAAATATCAGGGAAATGTTGAATAGCCGAGGCATATAGCTCGACGGGATCAACATTCAGTGCCTTGGACAATATATAGAACTCCAGCATATCAACTCGTCTTTGTCCGCGTTCAATATTGCTGATGTGACGTGACCCCTTAAAACTCCTCCAGAATTGATTAGAGTCCGGCCTATGAAAGGACGGACTAATGAAGCGGATACGATTTACAGAAGAACAGATTATCGGGGTTTTGCGTGAGGCAGAGGCGGGCG